>Ga0214923_10000468_pt1 | contig 61682 bp, 71 predicted proteins | sample LL1510_MetaG_FD_177993 | JGI IMG/M metagenome (GOLD analysis project Ga0214923, IMG submission 177993) | Freshwater microbial communities from Lake Lanier, Atlanta, Georgia, United States - LL-1510 | ecosystem: Environmental > Aquatic > Freshwater > Lake | place: USA: Georgia | collected...
GATCAACGAGACCTATTGTTCCACCGTTAACTCTTTTAGTAACAGCTGTGACTGTAGCTTCATCAGCTCCTTTATCACAGATTGACCACAATTTATTTGAATCAAAAAAGAATGCTGCTGATGCTAATGGATATTTTGTGGCAACTAAATCTGGATTAGCTACGGTATCCTCACCGATAAACTTAGCAAAGTTGGTATAGTTTTGTTTACCAGTCAATTGAATAAAACCACGACCTCTAAATTTGAAACCTTCCTTTGTCGTTTCATCACCGTTACCCATTCTACCGCCATAAACTTTGGATGCGATTTTTTCAGGATTACGAGCATACGATTCAGCAAGATTACCAGGAAAATATTTTGGAAATATTTTTTTCAAGCCATCAGCAGAATAGTTCAAATTTTCTTGAATGTGTTTAAATCCTCCAGATTCGTGACCACATTGTGCTAAGAAATGTGCTAATCTAAGAGGTGTTGTAATATTGAATTTTTTCGCGGTATCAGGAATTTGAGCAATTACTGAATCTGGAATGTGACCTTTTAATTTTTCTAATTTAAAAACACCACCTGTTGGTATTACAACATCTTCTTTCACAACTTGTGGTTGTGGTGATGCTGTTGTTGGGAACATTTTCGCCCAAGTACCGTCACCAACAATACCATCGGCTGTTAAACCATTAGCGGTTTGCCATTCCTTAACTTTTTTTTCTGTACCAGCACCAAATACACCATCAGCTGTCAGACCAAGTTTAGTTTGAAGTTTTTTAACATCATCACCTTTTGAGTTTAATTTCAGTAACATAATTTTGAATTTTTGTATTTAATCCACTCAATTCTAATTTAACATTGAGCTTCATTAGTAAATATTCGAAACCCCTAAAATTCTTCCTTTAACATTAGGTATCATTTTTTTTATTTTATCCCTTGAGAGCTTAGATAGTGGTGTACCATACAAAATTAACCTATCATAAACTTCTAAGTCTGGTGGTAATTCATTAATATTGTTATCAAAAAGATTTAAAGTATTACTAACTTTGAGTCCACTTGGAAGTGATGTGATGTTTTTACAACCTTCAAGATCTAAATCTCCATTAACTGTTAAATTATTTGGAAGTTTTTCTATTGGTGTCCTTTCGAGATAAATACCTCTACCAAATTCTAAATCTTGTGGTAATTGATTGATATTGGAACTTGTGAGATAAAGATGACCTTTTACTTTAAGACCGTTAGGAAGTGATTGTAAATTTTTACATCTAATTAAATAGAGATCACCCTCTATATTGAGACCACTAGGAAGTGATTTGAGATTTTCACATTCAATTAATCTTAGATCACCATTAACTTGGGTAAGGTTTTTTGGTAAGAATTCTATAGGTGAACCACTGAAATCTAAATCACTTGGTGAACCATTTTTGATGTAATCACGTATTTTTCTGTAATCTCTAAAAAGTAATTTCTTATCCTTTTCCTCTTTTGTTCTTCGAGGAATAAAGATGTTGTCATCACTTTCTTTTAATATGTCCATAAATTTCAACACAACCAATAAATATTCCTACCAATAATAATATTTATTGAAAAAAATTATGAGAGATCTTATAAAACAAATTCTTAAAGAAGATTTGGTCAAACGACCAATGCTTCTTAAAGAAAACTGTGAAATTTCTGAGTCTTTGAGACATCACTTAACTAATAAATTGACTCTTTCTGAGAATGTATACAGACCATTTTCAGATAGTTATTTTGAATTGATAAATGAAGTTCGTGAGTTGTATTCAATGGACATGATCGAATTGAATGAAGATGATGAGTGGTTTATAAATACAGACATTGGGAAGACAGCATACTACAACGGTGACATTGTTTGGTTAGACATTCCGTTTAGAGACGGAAATTTTATATCAGAAGCCGAATATCGAGGTCGTAAAGTAAACTTAAATTCTCCATTCAGAACACCTGGTGGGCCCAAAAAATTTTCAGTTTATGTTAAGAATAAGTCAGGTAATGTTATCAAAGTGTCCTTTGGTGACCCAAATCTAAGAGTAAGAAATAATAACCCAAAAGCTGCAAAATCTTTTAGAGCCAGACATAAATGTCACACTAAAAAAGACAAAACAAAAGCTGGATATTGGTCTTGTAATATTTCAAGATACAGATCTAAACTTGGTATCAAATCATCAAGTCCTTGGTAATGTCAAAACTACCTTTCACTCAAATTTTAGACAATAATTCAATAGTTCGAAAGTTTTCTGAAAAAGTAAAAACCCATGAACTTAAATGGCATTATGATCTAAAACATCGTGAAGTTGTTTGTGAACACGATACTGATTGGCTATTTCAAAGAGATAATGAATTACCAATTAAAATAGAAAAAGGAAAAGTGATTGAAATCCCATCTTATCAGTATCACAGAATTATTAAAGGTAACGGTGATTTAGTAGTGAGAATATGGGAATTTTGAAATAATCAAAAAATATCAACCATAGTTTCTCCTTCATAATTCACGTTGACATCTGGCTCAATATTAACAATATCGTCCTGATCTACTTGTATATTTCTTGGTTCTCCAATAGCCATAACTTCCTCGATCAGACTTACAGATTTCTCTTCGATTTCGTATTTTGCATTTATTTCTAGAGTTTTTGCATCACATAATGATTTATTTGATGTTTTTGGTAAATTTCTGATGTGTTTCAAAATGTAAGGAGGAAGTTCAGTCATCATTGAATCTATTTGATGATCCAACACATTCCAAAATGTGGGTGAACTTTCATCATTTACATCCCAAAAAACAGCCACTTTATAACCTGTAATTTTATTAATACAATAAATTAAAATTCCACGAGAATAGTATCTAAAAAAATGATTTGGATTATTTTTAGATGTGGTACACCATTTTGTTCCAGACCCATAAGATTTTGAGGATTCAAAAGTCAACGGTCTTATGACAAGCCATTCTTCGTCATCAATGAGTTTGATTACCTCTTTACTTGAACTTTTTACAATGAATTTTGAGTGTGCTTTATGATAAACTTCTCTCAATTGGTCTAAATCAGAAATGGTGTTAAGGTCTAAATTTTCAACATAATTTTTCTGGTAAAGATCCATAAAATCCAAAATCAGTTCTTTTTCACAATATTCATTTAAGAAATTATTAAAATAGTCAAGCAAAAAATTAATTTCATTTAAATTAACTTTTGATTCTTCAAATTTATCTGATATTTTATCAATTCGTAAACTACTATACACGTTGTTTCCAAAGATACTAGGTTGAACTCTTTTTTTTAGTTCACTTATAATACATTTCGTCATCAGTGGGACGAATTTATTTGTATCGGAACTATCCAAAAGTGTTAAATAATCCAAAAAAGAAAAGTTTAATTGAGGATTTCTTTGTTTTATTTCTGATAATTTTGCCATTTTGAAGTTTTTTTATTTTTGAGTTATATTGTTTGTTTCTGAACCAAAACCGTATTTAACTTTTACTCTTTGTGAAATTGGAATTGGGTTACCGTCCTCATCGATCCTTACAAATGTAATGTAGGTTGATAGTATCGTTGTTTGATTTCCTGTGTATACATTATGAGCTCTTGCTTCAATGTAAAGTTTTAAAGAAGTATTTCCAATAGTATCAACTTTACCATACACTTTGAGTAAATGACCTTCTCTTGCTGGTTTTTTGAATAGACATTCATCTATTTTAATTGTAACCACACGAGGTGTATCACACACTTGCATGGCCAAAGAAGCTCCAGCAGAATCCAACCATTTAAGTAATGTTCCACCAAATAGATTTCCGTGAAAACCTAAATCTGATTTTTTTACAGGATGTGTAGATATGAGTTCCATATCAACAAATGTAAATCAAAAAACAATCAAGTCAAATAACGTGGATAATAGTTTTCCACAAAATAGTTCACTCTTGTTTGGATTTTTTTGCGACTTTTTGAAGAATTTTTTTGATAAAACTTTGATTTACAGAAATGACACTTAACGCAACAATTCTTTTAGCCAAGTCATTCAAATCCTGACTTGAAAATGCCCCAGCATTTATTTTTAAAATGTAATCTAGTACTGGTAAAAGAAATATAAAGAAAACAATTTCATTTATCATCTTTGCGGACTTTGTTGTATTCGATATGAATATTCGAAACAAATTCATCATTTTTTCCGTACTTTTTTTGATCGAATTGAATTCTTTGGTTAAATTTTTTTCTCTGATTAATCTAGAAATTTGACGAATTTCACTGGCGTTTTGATTATAATAAACAGAACATACTCCGATTATGAGAAGAATTTTTTCGGAGTCAGTTAGATTTGGAAATTCGGAACTTAGAGACGCATTTAAAGGTCGTACCAATGCACCTATGATGGCTGAGTATGTAAGTAAAAATTTTGTATTTTCAATACCCAAAGTTTTTGCGGTTCTATAAATGGATTTTGTCGCTTTTTCTAAACCAGAGAAAATTTTCAACAAATCTTCATCAAACCCCTCAGATAAAATTAAATTTTGTGTCATACCCCTATAAATACACGATGAACAAAAAAAAAGTCACACGGTAACCCCCAAACTTAACTACCAATCGCCGACCAAGACTATGAAATTAATTTGACCCGTGTGACATTTGAAATATAAAATACTTTTTTGGTAAATCAAATATTTATTAGAAAAAAAATTATGAACGCATATTTCGTAGGGATCACTCAACAAGAAAAAAATAACATCCTGGATCAACATAAGAAAATTTATGATGGGTACAGATTAGTTCAACAAAACAATACTGAACCACAACCTTTGTATGTTCAAGATTTTGCAAACGACAAGGAGGGTTTTGTTGTAAATAATAAGGGTGATGTAAAAAAATATACAAATATGGGTATCAATGAATCTCAAGAAGATTTTGAAACTATTGAGATGGAGGAAGATGATTGTGTTGAATGTGGTATGAAGGAAACTTACGAAGATATGGATATGGAGGATGCTTATGCGTATCGTGATGATATGAACCCAGAAGCGGATGAAATCGATTTAGAAGATTTGAATGCAGCATCCGAGTTTTATGATAAGTTAAAATCAGGTGAGGGACAAAAACCAAGTGATCGATTAAATGAACCTTCGGATGAGGAAGACAACAATTGGATGTTTGTTGAAGATGAGTTTACGGAGAGTGAAGACTTGGATGAATCATTTCACACACAAAGAAACAAAATACTTGAAATGTTTCAAAGAACGTCTAGGTTCTGAGAATTTTCCGTAAGTTTTTTGTAGATCAAAAACCCTTCGATGTCTCTAAGAATTTGATCAATATAGTCGTATTTCCTGTTTCCTCTTGTAATTTTTTTGTTCGAAACTAGATGGTGAATTTTTGTACCTTTGATTTTTTTGATAGTCACGACAAAACCGTTTGACAGAAATATTTTTTTTTCAGTTCTTTTGATACAAGTGACATTGTCGTACGAATTACCAACTTGTATATCCAAAAGAAATTTGTGAGCGTTTGACCAAAGATTTTCCATATCACAAAGATAGGGAAAATTATTAAATATGTTTCTTTTTTTTTGGAAATATTGATCTTTTCAAAGAACCTCTAGGTTCTGAGAATTTTCCGTGAGTTTTTTGTAGATCAAAACCCTTCGATGTCTCTGAAAAATTTGATGAATATAATCGTAATTTATCAACAGGTAGAAGTTATATTACCATTATTAAATTTAAGAGGGTTTATTGTTCCAGCATTTTCATCTGTATAAGTTGAGTTGTCGTTTGTTAAATCAAATGTAAGTGTGTGAGTTCCACCACTTAAAACCTTAAATAAGATATTAAAAATAGTACCATCAAACGATACTGGTGTAAGATTAAACCAAACAGCTCTAAATTGTGGTATACCATCAAAGACACCAAAATTTGTCGTCATAGTTGAAAATTCAGATGTCAACCCTGAAATTCTTGTAGAATTATTAGTATTATTTCCTGATAAAACAGTATTATCATAAGTAATTGCATAATTTAACGATCCAACTAATGTTGCACCCGACATATCAACAGTAATTGGGACGGCGATTGTTTGTCCACTACATCCAGATACAGATACTATTGTGGTTATAATTAATGGTGTTGGTGACGTGGACGTTGGTGTTTTTGTAATTGTAGGTGTTACTGTAGTAGTTGGTGTTTGAGTTTGGGTTCTAGTTGGTGTAGGTGTTGGACTTGCTGGTAAACAATAACTCTCACCAATACATTGTCCATCATTCATTGGAAAACTTGCTGAACCTGAATTTAGAATTGGTTCGTATCCTACTGGAATACAAAAACTTAAAAAACCTGCAGGGTAAGTTTCAGTGATTTCAGATTGAGAATAACAATCCAACCAAGTCCAATTGGTTGTTGTTGTACCTTCACTTGTCCAAACATCACAACTTACAACATTTGGACAAGAAACTGTTGGTGTTATTGTTGGTGTCCTTGTTGGTGTTTGAGTATTAGTTGGTGTTGTATTTTGTGTCCTTGTTGGTGTTGATGTGGATGTTTGAGTATTTGTAGGTGTCTGAGTATTTGTGGGAGTTTGAGTATTAGTTGGTGTAGGTGTTTCGGTTGGTGTTTCAGTATTTGTGGCAGTTTGAGTATTAGTTGGTGTAGGTGTTTCGGTTGGTGTTTCAGTATTTGTGGCAGTTTGAGTATTAGTTGGTGTAGGTGTTTCGGTTGGTGTTTCAGTATTTGTGGGAGTTTGAGTATTAGTTGGTGTAGGTGTTTCGGTTGGTGTTTCAGTATTTGTGGCAGTTTGAGTATTTGTCTGAGTTATTGATGGTGTTATTGTTAATGTCAATGTTGGGGTTTGAGTTGGAGTTAAGGTTGGGTCTGGACTTGCCCCATATGATCTACTCACAGTATTTGTGGGTGAGGTTGTTGGAGTTCTTGTAGGTCTTGCGGTAACACTAGAAGTTGGAGTTTGTGTATTGGTTTTTGTTGGTGTTGAACTTTTTGTTGGTGTTGGTGTTGAAGTTATAGTTGGGGATTGTGTAACTGTAGGTGTAACTGTAGGTGTAACTGTATTTGTTGGTGTTATAGAATTTGTTGGTGTAATTGTGTTAGTTATTGTTTGAGTTGGTGTAATAGTAACCGTATTGGTACAAGTGATTGAAGGGGTCATTGTATTTGTTGGTGTTTGAGTTGGTGTTTCTGTTGGAGTTTCAGACACTGTAGGCGTAACTGTAGGTGTTATAGAACTTGTTGGTGTAATTGAGGGTGTTATAGAATTTGTTGGTGTTTGTGTATTAGTTGTTGTTCGAGTTGGTGTAATAGTAGACGTATTAGTACGAGTAATTGTAGGTGTTACTGTAGTTGTTGGTGTTTGAGTTGGTGTAATAGTTGGTGTTCTAGTTGGGGTTGGTGTTTGTGTTAGTAAACAACAAGCACTCTCCTCCGAACAATTTTCAGCAATAGAGACAACACTACCTTCAAGTATAAACCATACATTACACCCATCAGATAAATAACCAGTCGAAACCAAAGTTTTTTCATCATTTTCATATATTTTACATCCAATAGACAAATCAGTTAATAGGGTAAGATATGAACAATTTGAATTATAATAATTTCGATAACCCAAACCATTTCTAACAAAACTACAACTACTTTCAGGTGAACCATCCAAAATAAGTTGATTTCCAAAACAATCTAAACCACCTATAAAATTATTTTTTTTAAATGGCGTCGATGTTGGTGTGTTCGTAAAGGTTAAAGTTGGTGTTGGTGTAATAATTTGAGGATCTTCTACAGGAAAATCAGGTAATACTGGTAATTCTGGCGGTTGGGTTAAAAATTTCGTATTAATCAAAACAGAATATAAATTACCATTACCTGTAGAATTTAAATTTACATTTGTGAAAGAATTTGCACCATTTAAATTTCCAGTATTAGTCCAACTTATACTGTATTGTGAAGCACCACTTGTTGAGTTAGGTGGAATTATAACCGTACCATTAATTTGAATTGTGTCGCCAGTAATGACACCTAAATTATGAGTAAAATTCAAAGTTAAAAACGTCGGTGTTTGTGTAGTACCAGTAATTAAGTATGTTATGACAATTGATCCAGTGTTTATGTAGGATGTTAACAATAAATCATTCGGACAGTTCCATTTATTTGTTTTCAAAACACATGGATTTGTTGAATTTACAAACGTCAATTCATTATAATCTATATTTTGTCCATTCCAAACCATACTTACTTGACCATCCAATGCACAAAAACTACCATAATCCCCAGAAACTATATCATAACCAAATCCAATATTTTCACAACTTTGCCAATATATTGTACCATTCAAAGAAACACCGGGAGCGTAATAAGTATAACACCGACAATTAGGTAAATCTTCAACAATTGGTGGGAAACATTCATCCAATAAAAACTCATATTGTCCACTTAATGATGAAGTTTCAAATGAGTCAGACAAACATGTGAATGTTTTGACAGTATTTGGTAATAATCGTACATTTAAAATTTGTTCATTATCACAAGTCACATATGAAAATACAATAACATTAGAACTTATATTTTTAATACGTTTTTTACAACAACGACAATTTTGAACAGAACATTTGATTTTTTGACTCATACCAATAAATACTTAAAAATTAATTTAAAAAATTATGTACTTTTTAATAAAATAAGATATTTGTAATAAAAAAAAACTATGGAAATAAGAGAAATTTTGGAAACTAACTTGGTCTCAAATAATTTGGAGGTTAAATTTAGAATAGATGAGGACACCGATGAGGTCATTAGAACTTATACATTCGATTTGGATACCATTTTGGAATATGGTTACGACATTTTCCCAGAACCATTGGATATGACCGATATGGATGGAGAATATTTGGATGAGGAATATGAGATGGAAGAATTTGAAACAGAAATCGATGAAAGTGAATTGACATTGTTTATGAATGATTTTTTTTCGATAACTGAGAAACTTCCTGAAGCCGAAAGTTATTAATCGAATATTTATAACTTATGAGTGATATTGATATAAATTACTACATAAGAATGTTACGTTCGTTAATAGGTAATAAGGTTGAATTCGAAGAACAAGATACTGGTGGTGCAGCAACGAGCTCAGGCCCACCACCAGCATACCCGGCTGTCACGAAATGGGAAACTGGGATTAAAAGAGGTTCCGCCAACCAAGTAGGTAATACCAAATGGAAAGATTCATATACCATAACAAGAGGTAAAGCGAATACTTTACTATAAATCAGATATTTATTGAGAAAAAAAATTATGAGTTACACCAAAAACGAAGGTATAGAATCTCTAAGGAGAAGTCTATTACTGATGTCTTACGATAGTAAAAAAACGTTGTCTGAAAATGTTGAAGAAATATTGTCGGAACAAACAAACTTAGAGTCGTTAATGATTGACTTGCGAAATGCAGTACGCGGTGGTGGAACAAATCCAAAATTACTCAGACAAGCCATAAATAAATTGACTTCAAAAGCAGAATATGATGCTTTGAATAAAGAGATCAGAAATAATCCTGGTTATTTTGCAATGGGGACAGCCCTTGGCGGTGGGCCTAAAAATCTACAAGATATTTTGAACGACGAATTAGAAAGAGATAATCTGTATACCGCCCAAGAAATTAAAAAAAAATTGGCAACTATCGGTATTAATATGACATTTAATTCGTTTGATAGTAAAGATTACGCGGGTAATATTAATAAGTACTTACAGTCTAATACAATAATTATTGGTGGTGCCGCTAGTGGAGGAAAAACAGGTGCTGGTGCCGCTAGTGGAGGAAAAACAGGTGCTGGTGCCGCTAGTGGAGGAAAAACAGGCGCTGGTGCAGCTAGTGGAGGAAAAACAGGTGCTGGCAGATCTAAGTATATTCCTATAGGAAAAAATGATTGTGTAATCAAAATTCAAACGTTCTTGAAAGGTCAAGGTTTCACTCTAGGCCCGAAAGATGTGGATGGTGTCTACGGCCCATTTACTATTAGAGCCGTACAAGAATACCAAAGAAAAAATGGTTTAACACCCGACGGAATTTGGGGGCCAGCGACAGCAGCAAAAACAGAAAATCAAATTCCACCTTGTGGTGTAGCTCAAACTGACAATAGTCAAACTGGAACAACTGTAACAACAACTGGAGCAACAACTGACATCAGACCTCAAGACCAGTTCACGCAAATGACACCGAGAAGCGTCGGGGTAGTACCTGGAGGATCGGGAGAACAACAAATTAAAGCTAGAGAACCACTAGTGATTGAACCCACACAAATTAATCTTACTAGAGAATTTTGTAGAAATTTATATTCATCTATTGACACAAATGACCAAAAAAGTGGTGGGAAAACAGCAACAACAAAACAATTAGCCGATGTCGAAAGATGTTTACAACAATATAACATTTTCAGAGGAAGTGCCTTAAAAATAAGAAATAGGTATGGTTATACTATGTCTGGTGGCGACAAAGGAATAAGATAAATAAATAAAAATTATATGAAAAATATATCACAAAGTCTAAAACGTAATATTTCTGAAATTAAAGAAAAGAAAAATAACCTTATAATTGAACATAGTATTGTTCAATCAAGATTAGAGTTTGTTTTAGAACAAGAATATAAAAATGATGACGCTAAATTTATTGCTCTACTTGAAGAAATGATAAATTTAGAGGAACAAGGCTATAATTTATCTCTGATAAATGAAGAAGGATTTGATTTTTTTGGAAGTTTAGGGCGTATATTTGGGGGGTCATTTGGATCAATATGGCAAGTTTTAGGTGAAAAAATGGCAGATGCTATAGCCGAAAAACTTGGGGTCAATACCACTAGTTGGTTTTATAATGTAATTGTTTCGTTTTTTACAACTATGAATTGGAAAGATTATGGTAAATTATTTACAGATTGTAAATTTGTGGCTAACGGAATTTCTGACGCAGTAATTGAAGGTACACTTAGACAAATGCAAAAAGAAAATAATTTTGGTGAAGGTGTTAGTGGTGTTTTACTAGACGCATTAAGAAATTCAATAATGAAAGAGTTTGCCGACAGTAAAGACTCTTTAATACAAAAGTTGGAGGATGTTATTGGTGGAATAATTTGTGGTTCGATTTCTAAGTGGAAATCTAATATAGCTAATATTACATCTAAATAACAATTTTCAAAAAAAATCTCTTTTAAAGTTTTCCCAAGTAGTCTCCAAATTTTTACCAGCAATTTCAGTAAAAAATTGAGGTTCGTACGGTTGTTTATTTAATCTCATTTTTACTTGTTCTAAACTTTTGTCACCCTTTTTTACATTACAACTAGAACAAGATGTCACCATATTTGACCAAGTATTTGGACCACCTTTAGATCTAGGTATGATGTGATCAAGAGTCAAATTTCTTTTTGACCCACAATAAACACACTGATGATTATCTCGAGCATAAATTCTATGACGACTAATTTTGATTGCTTTTGGTCTAAATTTAACATAATTAAATAACCTAATGATCAAAGGTCGAATAAATTCCCCTGAAACTGTTAAAATTTTTTCTAAATCCTCTTTCAAAATTTCCGCTTTACCTTTCAAAATTAACTTCATACTTTTTTGTAAAGAAGTTATATTCAATGGTGTAAAATCGGCATTTAATACTAATACGTGGCTCATTATTTGACTTTTTATCAAAACATACTAAATTTTGTTCGTAAATCAAATATAATTATGTCATACTGTATTATTAAAAATATCAAATTTGAAAATAAAGATACAAACATTCACAAAATACTACCTGTGATTCTTTTGGATAATCAAGATGAGGTTTTAGAATTTGAAAATTTTGACGAGGCTGAAAAATTTCGAGTTTTGCTCCAGAAGAATTCTGACTCAAATCACGAATATTTAGTTAAACAGATTTAAGAATGGCACATCCAATTCTTCACGCAAAATCATCTGCAAAAAAATTTGGTGGAAAATGGGAAGATTATATTCACTTACATAATTGGCTTGATGAAACAAAAGGGTGGGTAGGACACTCTATACACCGAATGTTTCGACATCATAGTGAAGGAATTTTTGAAATGGAAAAAATTTTTGGTACATCATTTCAAAATAGTGAAGATAAGATTGTTTATACAAGGTATGTGGGTGAACAACATGTATTGGAAGATTGTTATAATTACATTCCTTCAGCAAAAGAATGGATAGACGCGATTAAATCCGAAAAAAAACCAATGTGGTTTTTAAGAACAGGTAAAATAGAATTAGAAGATTAGATATTTATTTTTATGAACCAAACAGCAAAACAACTTGTAGCCGTAATAAAATACTGGCAAAGAAAATGTTCTAAAGTATATTTTGAAATGGATGAAGAGTTGGGTGGATTTGGATGGGATTACCAAAATTCATGTCAATGTACTTCAATAGACAATTCAATGACCAAATTACCATATCCAACCCCAATGCGAGTAGTCATGCAGTATTTGATTGATTTACTAGATTTAGAAGATAGAGCAGTAAATGATATAGATGCGGGAGACCCCAACATTTATTCATATGAATTTCAGTTTAATTTTTCAGAAAAGAATTTTAAAGTGATTTGTAATTATTCATACATTACGGAAGGTGATGAAATAGTTTCAATGAGAAACACCAAAAATAATGAAGTGTTAACTGAAGTATTGAATGATCTTAAAAAAAATGGAAAGAAAGGGAAATACCGAGTTGATTTTAATGGTAGTGGAGACTCTGGATATATTGATGATAACATGAGTAGTTTGGAAAGGTCTGAGGCAGATAAAATTCCAAGTGGATTAAAGGATGAGTTATATGACTTCTTAGGTGCCAGACACCCTGGGTGGGAAAATAATGAGGGTAGTTTTGGGTTTTTTATTATTGACTTAAATAATAACTCAATTGAACTAAATTATACCGAAAATTATGAAGAAAGTGACTCCGTAATGATTCATATGAGTTCAATAGACGAATTAATTCAAACTATAACTTCAAGTGACGACAATAACTATTAAATTAATAAAATGAATTCACCACTAAAACAACTTATGGCTTTGATTAGCTATTGGAAAAAAAAATGTCATGTAGTTTCTTTTAATGTGGACGGAGATCTTTCTAGGATTTACGAGAGACGTGACTACTGTTGGTGTCACCAAGTAGATGGTAATAAATTTAAACAACCATTCCCAATTCCAATGTCTGGTGTAGTATCTTTCATTGCTGAAAAATTAAATTTGGAAATAATACAGTATCACAATATCGATCAGGATCCAGAACTTGTTCATACTGAATTCTTCGAATATTCATTTGACTTCCCAAATAATAAATTTACGGTAACTGGAGATTTTTCATATCTTACTGAAGGAGATGGAAAAAGTTACCTTATGAGTACTAAAAAAAATCCAAAATTAGATGAAGTATTAAATGATCTAATGAATGACGGTAAAAAAGGAAAGTATCGTGTTGATTTTAATGGTGATGGTGATGAGGGTTATATCGATGACAAAATGGGTTCGTTGGAAATTAAAGATGAAGTTCGAATTCCAAGTGGACTAGAAGATATATTATATGATTTTTTGGAAGCTACGATCCCAGGTTGGGAAGAAGAAAATGGCGGCCAAGGGTTTTTCATTATTGATTTAGACAAAAGAACAATTAGGTTAAATTATACACCAACAATCAATGTCAACGAAGAACTTTTAATTTATAGTTCTTCTTTGGATGAATTAATTCAAACAATTAGTGTCGATACGGAGAGTGTCGAATGATTTAGCACTATTGTAGTGTTCACGTGAAAGGTAAATTAAACACTCAATTTCTTTTTCTTTTAGTTTTTTTTCTTTGATCTTCATTTCTATATTCACTTTTTTCAAAGAATCAGTTGTTTGAACATACAAAACGTTTTTTTCTTTAATTTTTGGTATTCGTGATTCAATACTATCCAAAATTTTGTTCAAGCTATCCAAATTAGTTGTAGGTTCTGAAGAAATGGTGTCCAAAAAAATAATTGTAGAATCGATGTATGTTTCTTCTTCCTTAGTTTGAATAAAGTTACAAGAACTGAAAATCAAAAAAAACAATAGTGAATATTTCATCTTGTTTGTTCGTTAAGTACCGATAATATTCCTTGAGTTCTAGCCAAGGTACTATCTGTTTTACGTAATCTTTCTGTTAAATTTTTTACATCTTCTCTTAGTTCAATAACATCCGATGAACAACTTTCGATTTGTTTTTGATAGTTCATTTTATTATCTACCCATAAATACCCGACAACTAAAATCAAAATAAATTGAATATACTTCAGAGGATCTTTCAAATAGTCTTCAAATGATAAAGGAATTCTCATACTGTATAAATATTCTAAAACATAATTATATTTAAACCAAAAAAAATGGCATATATTGAACACAATTTTTTTCCGCTCAAAGTTTTCCTTAGAAATGAGTACTTATACCAAGGAAAAAAAGGTCATGGAGAATTTACACCTGGAGTTATTATATCTGTAAGATGTATGCCGGGACAAGCCACATTATTTCAAGTTCTTTTAGAAAATGGAGTTTTGAGAGATAAATTACCAAGTCACGCTCTTTTGACCGAACCTGAATTACCGAATCCAGATTTACCTTTTCATTATTTACAGATTTGGAATTGTTTTTCTTATAATTTTACTTTAATACATTTGTCATACGTATACGATACTCCAGTAGAAGTTTATATGAAAGATAGAAAATTTTATAAAGGAAATTATTATGCTACAATAAATTGGGGTAGTAATGATTTTAATACTGATCTAACATTATCTGAAGATCCATTGGAACATAAATCTCATCATATTATTTTACTAGAAAATGGTCAAATAGCTCTACAACCAAACAATCGAATTAAATGGTTTGAACCTAGTTTTGTTACAAAACCTTTTCCAGAAAAACCAGATTATCTTGTTAATAAAGATTATTATAATTGTGAAGGATATGAAAAATGGAATACTGAGGATAGCGAAAGAATGTTTTATGATAATGAATCTGATTTTCCAAAAAAATAATACAAAATTGTTAATTTAATTAATAGAACGTGATATTTAATTGATAAATCAATTTAACAAATGAATTGGATTAATATTATTACAACTCTTATAACCTCAACAACATCAATTATTGTAGCACTTATTGCTGCTGGTTTTTTTAAGAGTTGGATGGAGAAATTTAAAGAAAAAAAATCACAAGGAAAACTTATCAAACAAATTCAAAAAGACGAGGTTGTACATTTTACAATCAGAGAACTAAGACGAAAATATAATGCGGATAGAATTTATATTATGCAGTTCCACAATGGTGGTATGTTCTACACACAAGCTCCGATGCAAAAAGTATCAATAACCTTTGAAAGGTGTTCTGATGGTCTTGAAAGAATGTTTGAAAGATTTCAAAATGTATTTGTTTCACATCACACTTGGTTTATTTCAGAAACAATTAATATGGGTATGTTTTCAACAAACCTAGAAGAAGATGTTAGAGATTTACCAACAAGAAGTTTATTGAAAACATTCGGAAACTACGCACTCAGTTCAGTACCTATCTATGATATAAATAAAAATTTGATTGGAATACTTTCTTTAAGCTGGGTGTTTTCTGAAATTCCAGATGAAATTCTAGAAAATAATAATTTTACAGAAAAATTCAAAACTGAATTATTATCTGAATCAAATTCGTTAGCAACATATTTATTATAATGGCTGCAAAATTATTTGATACTGATAATGTAAATATTGGTGGTGATCCAGCAGCCCACAGAAGTAGACCAAAATATAAGCCAGGTGATTGGTATAGTGGAAAGGGATACGATTTACATGTAAAACCCGGTACAATGGTTTATTCTCTTACTGATGGTAAAGTAGTAGCTAATAATTTGGATCCCGATGATTGTGCAAAAGGTGTATATGGAAATAGAGTAACTATTTTAACAGATCAAAATGATGAACTTTATTACACACATATCGAATGTCGATTAAATGTTGGTCAAATTATTAAAAAAGGAGATCCAATTGGTAAAGTACGAAGCGGTTGTGGTGTTGGGCCACATTTACACATCGCAAGTAGGAAAAATGATGTTAAGGACTACGTTGATTTTAAAACTTGGGCTATTGTTGGAGGCGCTGCTGCAACAACAACTACTACTGATCTTGGAGGTGAAACTGAAGACAACGATCCTAATGATACCAAATCCAAGGACAGTAATGTTATTGCCGCAATAATGCGAGACACTCTTCAACCAATTTATTCAAAATTTGCGGTCGGAACTGGATTAATAGGGTTAGGCAAGGAAAGTTCTGAAAACCAAAAATTAATAGAACAAATTCAAAGAATTAAAAATTTAATGTAAAAAAAAAAGTCCGAAATAATTCGGACTTTGATGATTCTAAAACTACTAAGATTACTGAATAGTTTGAGTTGAATCGGTTGCTACTGCTGTAGTATCTACAGTTTCAGTAGTTTCTTCAACAACAGTTTCTTCAACGGTTGTTTCTTCTGTAGCTTCTTGACAAGAAACTAGAGCGGTGGCGATTAGAGCCAAGAAAAGAATGTTTTTCATAAATTTGTTTTGTTTATGATGTAAATATACATTCAAAGTTATAAATGTCAAATAAATGTCAAATAAATGTACAAAAAATTATTTATTTTTTTTATAGTGTCTATTATATTAGACATTTAATATTTTTTTTGATCAAACGAAATATTTACAACTATACGATATTTATGTTTATGAATGATTTAAAGAGAATTTTAAGAGAGAATCTTAAGAGACATATAAGAGAGGAATCTGCGAAAAAAAAACCAGAAGTCCATGTCCCTGAAAATTGTTTTGGTGGACCAAAGACTTACGCTGGTGGACTTGTAGCTCTTATACAGTTATTAATGAAAGATAATGACAGGGATGCAAAATTAGCTGTTGAAGACTTTAAACAATTCCTAAAAGGAAGTTCTAAGATTGACGGTAAAGTAGTGGTTCAGATTCTCCAAAAACATGGAAAGAACCAGTACATTTCTTTTGCTGGTTGTTTTTAAACCCCTCGAATTCGATGGGTTTAGTTTGTGGAGCTAGGTGGATTCGAACCACCGTCCTGTGAATTATTTCACGAGAGGCCTACATGATTATTCGATTATTCATAACCGACAAATAGTTGGTTCTTATTTACCATTATTACCAACAACCGTGGGAGTTTCACTTAAATCGGTAGAACCCCTAACTTAACCTCCATTCCTTTTTGGGTAGGAACCACACCGTAAGGACTTCTGTTGCAAGGTACTTAGTCCGTAACCCCCGGTGATTGTCTCAATTAAGCTACAACCGCGACATCAGACTTCAAGAGTCCGATTGTCTCCATACGTGCGAAAACATCGCCATTTGATTGTTTGAACCAGTTTTTACGAGGTTAATTCAGCCCCGTCATGCCCTCTCAGATCCATTGAAACCAGTCGATTCCTGTTAGCCCCGAGTGAATATAAATATACTGAAAAATTTTGAAATGTCAAATTTTTGAACTATATTTGCTTCATTATGGAATATAGAAATTATGACTTGTTGAAAACTATTTTGGCAGTCCCGACTAAAACTTATCAAGAGGACTTGATGATCGAGTTTCTTGACAATTATTTGACTGAACAGAATATACCACACTACGTGGATGATTATGGGAATGTTTATGCCACCAAAACATCGGAGAGATTTCAAAATCAAGTTTTTCCTTGTGTAATAGCACATACTGATACAGTTCACAATTTGGTTGATCAAATTATAGTTGAAGAATTTATTGGTAAGGATAGACAACAAAGATCCAAGACTTGTTTAAAAGGTGTAAACTCGAAAGGTAAACCAACTGGTATTGGTGGTGACGATAAATGTGGAATTTTTGGAGGACTTACAATATTGATGGATTTACCACACGTAAAGGTGGCATTTTTTGTAAGTGAAGAAACTGGATGTCACGGCTCAAAAAATAGTGATCCAGAATTTTTCAAGAACGTTGGATATACAATTCAACTTGATGCTCCAGAAAATTATATGATCTCTGAAGTTTGTAGTGGTGTTCGGTTATTTGATAGAGATTCAGATTTTTTCTCGAAAGTAAATCCGATTATCACCGAAATGATGATTGATGCCCAGTATATGTATCACCCATATACTGACGTTTCTCAAATGGTACTCAAACACGGATTGGCCTCAATTAATATTTCTTGTGGGTATTACAATTACCACACCGCAAATGAATACATTGTCTTAGATGATCTTTACAATTCAATTGAGGTTGCCAAACGAATGATTGAGTCATTGGGTTATGAAGTTCACCGAATGGAATCAAACAAAAGATTGCAAGATTTTCGTTGGAGATAATTGGTGAAAAAGAAAAAGGGGACTTAAGTCCCCTTTTTTGTTGATATCTTAATCTCTTCATCTTTGTAGGTGAGGTAATAATTTTTACCTTCCACAATATCACCCGACAGATATTTTTCGGAGATTACGTCTTCAATTTTTTCTTGAATAGCTCGTTTGATCGGTCGAGCACCATAGGTCTCATCAAATCCAACTTCGGCAATATGTTCAACAACTGAATCTTGACAAGTCACATTGATCTTCAATCCTTTGAGACGACTTGTAAGTTTTGCGACTTCAATTTTGACAATTTCTTTAACCTCTTCTTTTCCAAGGGAATTGAAGACAATAACATCATCAATACGATTGAGAAATTCTGGTTGAAAATATTTTTTCATTTCAGATTGAAGAATTGTTTTTTTCTTTTCTTCTTCAGCGTACCTACTTGTTGTGAAACCGATACCAGTTCCGAAATCTTGAATTTTTTTGATACCAATGTTTGATGTCATAATAATCAAACAATTTTTAAAACTAATTTTTCTACCTAGACCATCCGTAATATGTCCTTCGTCAAGCATTTGAAGAAGTGTATGAAAAATATCCTTGTTGGCTTTTTCAATCTCATCGAATAAAACAAGTGAGTATGGTTTGGCTTTTACCTGTTCGGTAAGTTGGCCGCCTTGATCATAACCAACGTATCCAGGAGGAGCACCAATCAATCTAGAAACGTTATGTTTTTCTTGATATTCACTCATATCGACACGAATTAAAGCATCAGGAGATCCAAAAATTTGTTCAGCCAATTGTTTTGCCAAATGTGTTTTTCCTGTTCCAGTTCCACCCAAGAAAATGTAACTACCGATCGGTTTATTTGGGTCTTTGAATTTCAAACGGTTTCTACGAATTGACTTCGAAATTTTGGTAATCGCTTCGTTTTGTCCAATTACTTTTTTTGACAATTCATTTTCAAGATTGGACAAATTATTCTTATCATCCAAAGTCAAACGGTTCAAAGGTATTTTCGTCATATTGGACACAACATCCAAAACCACATCCACATCAATTGGACGTTTGTTCATTAAGAGTTCTTCTTCAAATTTTTTCTTTTCAATTTCTAGTTTATCCAGAATTTTCTTTTCAGCATCTCTTAAATCAGCGGCTTTTTCATAGTCTTGTTTTTTGACCACATCCATTTTTTGTTTTTTAATTTCAGAAGCTTTTGTTTTAAGATTTTCAATAATTGGTGGTGCCTTGATATCAATTTGTGATTTGGAACCAACCTCATCTAGAATATCAAAAGCTTTGTCTGGGAACTCTCTATCCGTAATATACCTATCTGCCAAGTTAACACAGAGTTCTAATACTTCATCTGAATACGTGACTTTATGGAAATCCTCGTATCTTGATTTGGATTGTTTGATGATTTGTAGTGTTTCCGTTTTTGATGGTGGATCTACAACAACTTTTTGAAATCTTCTTTCAAGGGCACCATCTTTTTCAATATGTTGTCTATATTCATCAAAAGTTGTTGCACCAATACAATGAATTTCACCACGAGATAATGCTGGTTTGAAAATATTTGAAGCATCCATAGCTCCCGACGAATTCCCAGCACCAACCATAGTGTGGATTTCGTCAATGAAAATAATGACATCAGGATTGTCAGCAATTTCTTCAATAATAGCCTTCATTCGTTCCTCAAATTGTCCACGATATTTTGTACCAGCAACAATTGAAGTAAGATCCAAATTTACAATTCGTTTATCCCTTAGATTTCTCGGACATTTGCCTTCGTGAATTTGAATTGCTAACCCTTCAACGATTGAGGTTTTACCAGCACCCGGTTCACCAATGATAATTGCGTTATTTTTTTTTCTACGAGATAAAATTTGAGCAATTCGAGTAATTTCTACTTCACGACCAACAACTGGATCCAATTTACCTTCAGCGGCTAATTTATTTAAATCCCGACTGAAATTATCCAATACAGGTGTCCCACCACTTTTTTTACGAACATCTTGTTCTTTTTCGTTTTCGTCCATTGATTCTATCATTTTCTTTATTTTTTTACAAATATAGTGAACTATTGATTAAAAAACAATCTTTGTCATATTGTCAGAAAAAATAAATTTTTTATGTCATATTGACTTATTTTTCTGATTGGTATATTGTTTGTATATGTTAGGATAAAATAAAACTAAAAAAACAAAGTTATGAATAAAAATGTGATTATCGGTATCGACTTAGGTACCACAAACTCGGCGGTAGCAATTATTGAAGGTGGCCAACCTATCGTGGTTGCTAATTCAGAAGGTAAAAGAACTACACCATCGATTGTTGCTTTTACTGATAAAGATCGAAAGGTTGGTGATCCTGCAAAAAGACAGGCGGTAACTAATCCAGAAAAGACAGTCTCTTCAATAAAAAGATTTATAGGTAAAGATTTTGATAAATGTAAAGCAGAATCAAAAAAAGTTCCTTACAAAACAACCAAAACATCAACTGGTCTAGTTGGTGTAAAAATTGATGATAAGACATATACACCACAAGAAATTTCAGCAACTATTCTACAGAAAATGAAAAAAACAGCTGAAGATTATTTGGGTTATGAAGTAACTAGAGCGGTTATTACGGTACCAGCTTATTTCGGCGACCAAGAAAGAAGTGCTACTATTGAGGCTGGTGAAATTGCAGGATTGAAAGTTGAAAGAATTATCAATGAACCGACAGCCGCAGCATTGGCTTATGGCTTAGATAAAAAATCAAAAGATTCCAAAATATTGGTATTTGACTGTGGTGGTGGAACTCATGACGTATCGGTACTTGAAATTGGTGATGGGATTTTTGAAGTAAAATCAACTGATGGTGACACACATTTGGGTGGTGATGATTTTGACAACGCGATTATTAATTGGATGACATCTGAGTTTCAAAATGAATATGGTGTTGATCTTACAAAAGATCCAATGGCCCTCCAAAGAGTTAGAGAAGCTGCTGAAAAAGCAAAAATTGAATTGTCGTCATCTTCGAACAGTGAAATTAATTTACCTTACATTACTGCTCGTGAAGGTGTCCCTGTTCACTTTGTTAAATCATTGTCAAGAAGTAAATTTGAACAACTGACAAAAGAATTGGTTGACAGAACAATTGCTTGTGCGAAAAAAGCTCTTAAAAATGCTAAATTAAAACCATCCGAAATTGATGAAGTAGTTTTAGTTGGTGGATCTACTCGTATTCCAGCAATCCAAGAAGCGGTCGAGAATTTCATTGGTAAAAAAGCAAATAAATCAGTTAATCCTGATGAAGTTGTGGCTTTGGGAGCTGCTATACAAGGTGCGGTTCTTACTGGTGATGTAGATGATGTACTACTTTTAGATGTTATTCCATTGTCATTCGGGATCGAGACTATGGGTGGTGTGATGACAAAAATTATTGAAGCCAATACAACCATTCCAATCAAAAAACAACAAACATTCTCAACAGCTGTTGATAATCAACCAACTGTGGATATTAATGTACTACAAGGTGAAAGACCAATGGCAAATGATAACAGATCCTTGGGTAGATTTTTCTTGGAAGGTATTACACCAGCACCACGAGGTGTACCACAAATTGAAGTTACAATTGATATTGATGCAAATGGAATTCTTCATGTCACAGCAAAAGATCAGGCGTCTGGTAAGGAAAATAAAATCAGAATTGAAGGTGGTTCTTCATTAACACCAGAAGAAATCGAAAGAATGAAACGTGAAGCTCAAGAAAATTTGGAACAAGATAAATTGACACAACAAAGGGTTGAATTGTTCAATCAATGTGATAATCAAATTTTTAACACGAAAAAAAATATGGAAGAGTGGAAAGATAAGTTTACTGAAGAACAATCTACGAAGTTAAATGAATGTTTGGCAAATCTAGAGAAAGCTTATTCTGAACGAAATGAAGAAAATTGTAAAGAATATTCGGAAAAACTCAATAAAGTCTTCACTGAAGTTTCAAACGAAATATACTCAACAATGAAACCAGAAGATGATATGAATACTACAAATGATATTCAAGACGTTGAATTTACAGAAGTAGAAAAGTAATTTTCGTATATTTATGGAAAGACCGACCCCTAAAAAAGGTCGGTCTTTTAATTTAAAAATTATGGCAATATCAAAACAAACAATCGAGGGTACTAAAATAATAAATGAAGTACAATCAAGTAATTTAGTCAGGACTGAATATGATACTAGTGATAGTAGTTTGGTTGTAGAATTTAAAAATGGAACCAAATATTCCTATGAAAATGTTCCTCATAAAATCTATGCTCAATTTAGATTAGCGGAGTCACAAGGAAATTTTTTTAATACTAACATCGCAAAAGCATTCAAATATAAAAAACTGACTTGATAATATATTTATGATGAATGGAAGGTTATCAAGAAATACTCAAATCATTTGAAACTAGAGATATTCTCAATGGTGAGATATGGAATGATGTTTTTACCGACAATCCAAGACTCAAACCTCAAATAAGAAAAATTTTATTGAAAATTGCTTCTGAGTTTCAAGGATACTTAGGTGATGATATTTTTTTATCGGATGTAAGGTTCACTGGGTCTTTAGCCAATTATAATTGGTCGAAGTTTTCGGATATTGATTTGCATTGCATCATAGATTTCGAACAATTCGATCCATCAGAAAGAGAATTGTATAAAGAACTCTTCAATCTGAAAAAAACACTTTTTAATGAAAACCATAATATCAGAGTAAAGGGTTATGAAGTTGAATTATATGCGGAGGATATTTCAGAAAAACATGTATCATCTGGTGTTTATTCAGTTTTATTTAACGATTGGATCAATCAACCGATTAAGAAAAAAGTAAATATAGATAAGAAATTTTTCTTAAAGAAAGCGGATACAATGATGGATAGAATTGATAATTTAATGATTGATGTTAAAGATTTAGATATTGATACCGCATTGAAAAAAATAAAAGATTTTACTGACAAACTTAAAAAATATAGAAAATCTGGGTTAGATAAGGGTGGTGAACTTTCATATGAAAATATGATATTCAAATTTTTACGAAGGAATGGGTATCTAGAAAAACTTCAAACATTTAAAAATGAGTTAATGGATAGGAAACTTTCGCTTTAACAATCCAATAATTCAATTATTTAACATTTCAGTATATTTATAACATAAAAAACTATGGAAGGAGCATTTAGCGCAGGTACAGAATATTTTGAGTGTAGAGTTTGTTTCAGTAGTTCAGGTTGTACTTGTACCTCCTCAACTTCACAAACTTTACCACATCCTATTTGGTCAACAAATAGAGAAGTTGCAATTATTCAGTTAGGTATGGTGCAATTGGGTGGAATGCACGGACTTAATTCATAAAAAAAATTAAAAAATAATAAAATGGCAGATCTAAAACCTATTGGGAGTGAAAAATTAACTGGTGAATCCAAAATACAAAGAATTTTGGAAATTTCTCGTTATAAAGAGAACATCCCAAACAACATCAATGAAACCGCGAGAACTGAATTCAGTAAGGTTTTATCGGACGGAAAAGAATATGAGATTGTTAAAGAAAAAATGGGATATGTAATCAAAAAAAGAGTTGATGAATCTTATGATTATATTGAACCTATGAAAAACAGAAAACACTATGGTTCTTATTCAGCTGCTTTGAAACGTTTGAATTTAATAGCTAAAGAGGTAAATAGATTAGTTGAAAATGAAGAGGAAACACCTTTATTTAATTTAGGTGAACAAAAAAGATTTACATTAAAAACACCAAAGCCGCCAGTACCACCCTCAGTTCCAGCAACAGATCAACCAGTTGCACCCGCTGAAATGCCAGCACCAATGGGAGATGTGACTTCGGCTGATGATATGCCACCTGTTGATATGAGTCAAAATATGGGAGGTGAAGAAACGCCTATGCCTGATATGGGAGGTGAAGAAACGCCTATGCCTGATATGGGTGGTGAAATGCCTGATATGGGTGGTGGAAAAGAAGAAGTTTCTTTTCGTACAATTCAAAAATTAACAGGAAAACTAGGTCAAAAACTAAGAATGTTGGATGACACAGTTGGTATGACATCTGAAGATGTAAAATATGTATTAAATTCTATTTTATCTGCGGTTGATTTATCAAAATTAGAAGACGAAGATCGTGAAGATATTTTAGCTAAGTTCGAAGAAGATTATGATGAAGATATGATGGGATCTGATGATATGGGTGATCAAATTGATGTCGACACTGAAGTTGATATTCAAGAACCTGAAATGTCAGCACCGAAAGAAGAATTTGGTGAGGAAGATGAGGATGGAATGTTCCGTAAAAAAATTGGTTCGATTATGGATTCGGTTTTTGCTGAATCTGAGGTTGAAAAACTTTTATCTCAATACTATCGTGTGAATGAAAACGAAAAGAAATTGAAAGATAAAAAAATAGATGAGTATAAAAAAGTAACATTGAATCAAGTAAATCAATTAGCCGAAACAAAAAAACAAAAGGATAGTGCTGAGTTTATTATAAAAGAAACCAAGGGATTTAAGTTCAAAGGTAAGACTAATCTTAAAAACCTAGTTTTCGAAAATAATGGTGAAATTTTGAAAATTGATTTAGATGGACAATTTCTATGAGCCACTTAATTTATATCAACGGACTAGGCCCGAATTATAAAGGAGATAACATTTACGAATTTATCTTTAGTGACTCTTTTGATGTGTGGGGAGATAACTGGGATTCAAAACCAGCTCATGGTCATCCATTACCACCTGAAATGAAATACATAACAAAAGTCGGTATTCTACGTAATACTGAGGTGATACTAGATCTAGTTCAAAATTCTGACTATATGGGTGTCATTGATGCTATGGAAGACATAATAGCCCTTGGTTGGGAAACAGATGAAAGTTGTGGTGAAAATAAAAGATTAGTATTCAAGTTTGGTGAACCCGAACAAAGTATAAAAGATAAACTTTACGAAAGAGATGTCGTATTGGAATTTGAAAAACAAATGTCTTATGTCTAAAATTAAAATTAATAAGTTAGTAAAAGCTGGACTAAGTAGAAATATGGTTTCACAATTGTCCGAAAGAGCAATGGATGTGTTAATTCAAAAATTTATTTTGGATGAACAAACAGGTACAGTTACAGTACCACAAAAAACCGATCCAACCAAAATTCGTGACTTAGCCAGTAAAGGGTTAAACGTTACCGTTGCAAATGAAGTGAAAGAAGATGAAGAAAACCCTATGAACTTTGAAAAAGGTGCGAGAACTCAAGATCCACACCAAGTTGGCCCATCAACAGACGATGGTTTTGGTAATTACGGCGATGGTATGGATGAAGGTGAAATGACTGAAAAAAAACAAAAGAAAAATCCTTGGGCTATTTGTACAGCAACTATGGGTAAAAAATTCGGCACAACTGAAAGAAGTGATTGGTCTAAAAGACAGATGAAAGAATATGAGAGATGTGTAATGGATGTCAAAAAACAGATCAAAGAAAATAAGAACCCCCTACTTCCAATCCTAGAAAATATAACTAGAAAACAAATTGAAACCAATTTGTTACCTCAGATGGATAAAGCTTCATTAATTGAGATGGTCGCTAAAAACCAATCTATCGTTAAAAGACCACTTTATAATTCATCCGAAGATAAAACCAAAAAGATGAAAAAACCTATGGGTTCTATGTTTTCAATTACCAAAGAAAAATTCGAGAGTGATCTCAAAGAAATGGAAAAAACAGAAGGAAAAACACGTGAGTTATCACCCAATCCCGGTAAGACCAAAATTCCTGATTACTTAACTTTTGATCAACTTAATATTAAATTCAAAGAGTAATGTTAAAGAAAAAATTTATTAAAGAAGCACCAATCGACTATGGTGATAGACCAGAAAGAATGGATTCAGGCACACAGAGGAAAATAGAAACTGGGCAAACTCCTATTTCCAAACAACCTTTTATGCCTAAAATCACAGGAGCACAAACATTCGAAGAAGTTATTGCCTCTGAAAGATTTAAACAAGTAATCGAAAACATTCGTCGATATACTAACATACCTGGTCCTGTCGATATGCGAAACATCGGTCAATTACAAATGTTATTAATGTCAGCACTCCGAGAAATAGCAAACATTGAAAGACAACACAAGGAATATTTAGAGAACTTATCAATTGAATTGGTTAGAAAAGAATTAGAAATAGACCCATCTGAGATAGAGTATGAATCTTATTTGGTTAGTCCTAGTGACATTTCCAACGAAGGTTTTCAAATGGAACCTGAAGAGAAATCCGTAGAAGAAATAGCAAAATTATTTCAAACTCCAGAAAAAGAAGAGGATGAAGAAGAAAACCCAGTCGAAAGTTTACTCAGAGCCTTAGAAGAGTTTAATATTGAAAGAAGTAAGAGAAGATTAATTAATATGTTCATTCAAGGTGCTGGGGCTAAAGCCCAATATATGTACCATTTGATTGAAGAAAAATTAAATGAACTAGATCCAAGGTTATTAAATTTATACGGAACATTAATGTCCGTCAATGAAATGTTATATTGGATTTTGAACGAAAATATGTTAGGAAATTTGATGGGAAGTAAAGCTGGTTCGGTTGAAGTCGATACAAATCAAGATCCCCCGAAAGTTGTTGCCAAAGGGGTTATTTTTCCAGTGTTACTACACGAGTTGGTGAAAGGAACGTATGAAGTTATTGGAAAATTCGGATTACCATCAAACCCTGAAAAACAAAAGATGGTTACAGGATACGAGGACACATTACCTGCTGAGGTTTGGGATTTAAGATTTGGCCCAGTGTTTTGGGAAAGATTATTAAATGCATACCCTAATAGAATTTTTGAATCAGGACAAAGATTTATACAAAATTATTTGTTCCAAAAATTTGTTATGATGAGTGCTGAAGAATTTATTGATCTAACAAAAATGATTCTTTTGGGTAATCCGAAAGCAAATCAAATTTTGGATAGAATGGTAAAAGAAATATCGGAAAGATTAAGAGAACTAGAAAATGAAGCTAGTGAAGAAGATGATGATGATGGATTGGGTGATATTAACATTGACGATATTTTCAATCGATAACTGAAATGAAATGGGATTTACTAAAGAACAACTTTTACTTGAATATACCAAGTGTGTTAGGAATACAGAATACGCTTTAAAAACATATTTGCAAACTTATGACAATACACAGTCAAAGTATGTTCCTCTAGAACTTTTTCCAGATCAGGCGACCCTTATTAAAGATTACGAAGAACACAACGAAAACATTGCAAAGAAATATAGACAAGCTGGTGTATCTACAGTTACCGCAGCTTGGATTAGTAAAAAATTAGCGTTCGCTCTTAAAAACAAACCCGAAAAGGTTTTGTGTATTGCAAATAAGTTGGATACAGCGGTTGAATTTGCAAATAAAGTGAGGGGGTTTATTGACCAATGGCCAAGTTGGGTGGGTATTACCTACAGTAATGAAAAAAATTCACAAAGACATTTTAAAATTTCTAACGGATGTGAGGTCAAAGCGGTTGCTACGTCTAAGGATGCGTTGAGGGGTTATACACCAACAATTCTTATTTTTGATGAGGCAGCATATATTGAGGCTGATAGTGATTTTTGGGCGGCCTGTATGGCCTCATTATCGACAGGGGGTAAAGTGATTGTTATTTCCACACCAAATGGATACGACCCGATATATTATGAGATCTATGACCAATCTTTAAGGGGGATCAATGATTTTAAAATAACCGAAATGTTTTGGTGGAGAGATCCGAGATACACCAAAGATTTACAGTTTTTGAAAGTAGATGATCTTATTCATTTTTATCTTAACAGAGATGAATACCCTGATCTGGAAATTGTTGATTTTTCAGACACACTACCATTCGATCGAGACTATGATGAGATCCAGAAATTATTTGAAAGTGGATACAAACCAACGTCAAATTGGTTTGAAAAAATGGTCAAGAAATTAAAATATGATAAAAGAAAAGTTGCACAAGAATTAGAATGTAATTTTTTGGGGTCTGGTGATAATGTGTTTGACTCAAATTTGGTTCAAAAAATATTGGAAAATGATGTGAAGGATCCTGTAAACAAAATGGTGAGTGGTGGTTTGTGGTTATGGAAAGAACCAGTTTTGGGACATCGATACATTATGGGTGTTGACGTGAGTAGGGGTGATAGTGAAGACTTCTCCACTTTTCAAATTTTCGATTTTGACGATAGAGAACAGGTTGTTGAATATTTGGGAAAACTACCACCTGATAATTTGGCAGATATTGTTTATAAGTGGGCAACAATGTATAAAGCATTTGTTGTCATTGATATTACTGGTGGTATGGGTGTCTCAACCGCAAGAAAACTTCAAGAACTTGGTTACAAAGATTTATATGTTGATGGTATGGATATTGCAAATAAATGGAAATTTGATCCCAAAATGCAAGATAAAATACCCGGAATTAATTTTAACAATAAACGAGTACAAATAATTTCCGCACTAGAAGAATATTTTCGTCACGGATTGAAAATACATTCAATTCGTCTTGTTAATGAAATGAACACATTCGTTTATATTAATGGTCGTCCTGATCATATGAAAGGACAACACGACGATTTAATTATGTCTCTTGCTATGGCGGTATATGTTGCCGATTATTCATTTACTCAGTTACAAAAAGTATCACAACAAGCAAAAGTTTTATTGGAATCTTGGGAAGTAAAAACATACGAACAACCATCATCTCAACATTTTAATCCAGCATTACCAAACACAAATTATAAAGAAAATCCAGCGTTTAGAAATCAACCATCAAGAGCTGACTATGAACAATATTCTTGGTTGTTCGGTGGTGGTAAGCGTTGATTTATAAATTCAAGTATTTACCATTAAAAGATGGAAGATAAAAATTTAACAATATGGCAAAGACTTTCCCAAAGTTTTGGGCCTAACTCACTTCTAGGTCAGGATTTACCTACATATAAATTTGATAAGAAAGAATTACTCAGAACACAGAGTAAAGATGAATATGAAAAACAAAAGCTTCAAGCACAACAAACTTACTATCTTGTAAGTCAGTGGGCTAAAGTTGAAAACAATTTATACAACCAAGCGGTCTACTATGAACCAACAAGATTAGCATCATACTATGATTTTGAAAGTATGGAATATTCGTTAAGTTCTGAAACACTCATAGCAACACCTGATGGTTTTATAACAATAAAAGACCTTGCAGATAAAGGTAGAGACCACGAATTTATTGTATATGCTTACGATCATAACACCGAAAAAGTTGTACCCGCATTAGCAAGGAACGCTCATTACACACGTGATGAAATGACTTATAAAATTACATTTGATGATGGATCACACATAATCGCAACATATGGTCACAGATTTTTGAAACGTGATGGCGTTTTTGAGGTTGTTGAAAACCTAAAACCCGGTGATTCTATGATGCCATTTTATCGTAAATCATTTTTTGATAATCAAAATTATAATTGGGTATATGTGTGTAATTCTAATGAAGGACATCACGGATGGGTTTCTGAACACAAATTAATTGCTGAATGGTATTACGACAAAAAAGTTAGTGTTGACGAAGAAGTTCATCACAAAGATTTTAATGGTAAAAATAATAACCCTGAAAATTTGCAAATTATGAATATTTCAGAGCACAGGGCTTATCACAGAAAATTGAATAATGAAAAACTTTGGGCCAATCCAGAATTCAGAGAAAAAATGTCAATTGTTGCCAAAAGAAAAGGAAAATTAAGTTGGAATGGGAGAAGAGTGGGTGTTAAGAACCCGTCTTATTTTCACATACCATACGATTTAATAGTTCAAAAAGCTACTGAGTATAAAACTTTAATGGGTACAGCGTCAGCACTTAATATTTCATACAAAAAATTACAAAGAGAAATAACATATGCTGGTTATAAAGATTGGAGTACTTTTTGTTTTGCTTATGGTATTGAAAAATCGAAATATTCAACCGCTAAGGTTAAAGGTGATAGTTATGTTTTTAACCATAAAATTGTAAGTATTGAACCGCACGGAGTTGTACCAGTGTATGACTTGAGTGTACCTGGATATAAAAACTTTGCAACTGACACCATATTTTCCCATAACACACCAGAAATCGCGTCAGCATTGGATACATATGCTGAAGAGTCAACCACCGTTGATGAAAATGGTTTTATGTTACAGATTTATTCTGATTCGCCCAGAATAAAATCTATTCTAGCGGATTTATTTAATAACGCTCTTGACATCAACACAAACTTACCGATGTGGACACGTAATACCGCCAAATATGGTGATAATTTTGTGTTTTTGAAATTAGATCCTGAAAAGGGGGTTGTAGGTTGTTTACAACTACCTAACATTGAAATAGAAAGAATTGAGGTAGGAATGAAAGGTAGAGCAACTTCAGGATTTGGGGCAGCACAAGCATCCAACGCCGATACAAAAAGTTTAACATTTACTTGGAAAAACAAACAATTGGATTTTAATAGTTGGGAAATTGCCCACTTCCGATTGTTAGGCGATGATCGTAAACTACCTTACGGAACTGCGATGACCGAAAAAGCAAGAAGGATTTGGAAACAATTGGTATTAGCAGAGGATGCGATGCTTGTTTATCGAACATCTAGAGCCCCTGAAAGAAGGGTATTTAAAGTTTACGTTGGAAATATGGACGACGCGGATGTTTATCCATATGTCCAAAGATTTGCACAACAATTTAAAAAAGATCAGATTGCAGACCCTAAAACTGGTAATGTTGACATGAGATTCAATCAGATGGCGGTAGACCAAGACTTTTTTATTCCTGTAAGAGATCCTGCAGCACCTACACCAATTGACACATTAGCTGGTGCTCAAAACCTATCAGAAATTGCAGATATCGAGTACATTCAGAAAAAACTTTTGACAGCACTTAGAATTCCAAAAGCATTTTTAGGATTTGAGGAACCTGTTGGTGATGGTAAAAATTTATCACTACAAGACATTCGTTTTGCAAGAACAATCAATAGAATTCAAAAGTGTATGATTTCGGAGTTGAATAAAATTGCTATTATACACTTGTTTTTACTTGGTTTTGAAGATGAACTTGGTTCATTTCAATTATCACTGACTAATCCATCTAAACAAGCAGATTTACTCGCAGTAGAAGTTTGGAAAGAAAAAATGTTATTGTATAGAGACGCTGTCACCAAAATTGAAGGTATTGCACCAGTATCTCAGGCTTGGGCTAAAAAACACGTTCTTGGATTTTCAGATGATGAAATCAAACTTGATTTACAACAACAAAGAATGGAAATGGCGGTATCTGCAGAACTCACAAATACACCTAATGTTATTAACAGAACAGGTCTCTTTGATAATATCGATAAGTTGTACGGAAAACAAGTTATGAGTGGAGAAACATCAACCACAGGTACACCACCTATGGGTGGTGCGGAACCATTACCTCCTGCTGGTGGTGGATTTGGTGGTGAAATGGGTGGTGGTGAAATACCAGCACCAGCTCCAGAGGAACCTACATTAGCACCAGAAAGTAGGAAAAAAACACCAAACATAATCTTAGAAAGGACGGGAATAGAAAATAGAGAAGAAATAGATTTTGATAAAGGTGAAAAAATATTATCATCAATTCAAAATGAGTTGGACAAATTATCGGATAAAACTATTTAACAAATAAAAAACTATGAAATTCGGAGAACTATTTTCAGCAATCGAAAGCCATTTGCTATCCTCTTACGAGAAAGGAATTTTTGAATCACAAATAAATGGTTTCAACAATTTGGTACTTAAAAATAAAGAATTATCATCAATATTCTATCTTTACAATCAATTGGACGAAACCAAGTCTTTAGATCGAGAGTCTGCTGAATTATTAATTCAAGAAACGGTTAGACAAATTGAAAATATCAAACCTAACGTAAAAAAGAAATTAGTGGAACTATGGGTGAAAGATATAAAAACTGAGAATGTCTACGAAGACATTGATAATTTGATTTACACAGATATTACAAATTTAGTAGAAACAGTACAGTCCAAAAAGAAATTGATTTCAACTCTTACAGAAACAGTTCAACCAAAAGAAAAAGTTAATATACCAATAACAACTCTTTTCAAAATCGCAAATAGAACAACATCAGAATATGTTCAAAGTTTGGATGAGGACACGAAAAAAGAATTGACAAATATCCTTACCGAAGATATTGAGGTGTTAGAAAACAAATATACTGAACTCAAAAAAGACACAATAGAAAAATTAAGACAAAAATTGTCTGAGAATTCTGGTGAAGTTTTTAATAAAATTGAAGAAGTTCTTTATCAGATCGACAGAGAATCATTTGACAGGATTAACTACGTGAGGTTAAAGTCCTTATCGGACAATTTGTAATCTCAGTTCTCCGCGTCACGTTTTCTTTGAATGAACTGAGCCTTCAAAACTTCCTTTCTTCTTTTTTGAGCCTTACTCTCAAAAGAAAGTCTTAACAATAATCCTTCATTTTGTTTTGTTTTGATAATTTTTCCTTTTAATAATTTCAAGGATTTATCAAGACTAGATGTTCCGTTTACTTTAATTTTAATCATGTGTAATAAATAATACAAAAGTTAAAAAAAATTTGATTTGTATCAATAATTGTGTTATTTTTTTGTAAAAATAAACCAGTATACAATATGAATAAATGAAAAAAGGCAAAACCTGTAAATTAAACGGATTTACAAGATTGAAAAGTACGTATGGAACAGTAGATTCCAAAACATTTAAATCTTTGTATTTAAACATACAAAGTTGGGTGACACCTCAAAAAAGTGTTGAAAATTGGTCAAGAGTGGTAAACATTCTGAATAGAGAAATAAAAGAGACCATAAACGAAATTTTAGATCTTACATTATTACAACCAAAATTTATTTTAGACCTAGACCTTAGAACCAGTGGATTAGTTGTCGGGAAAAAAAGTTTTATGAATTTGGAAATAACATTCTTCGTGGCAAAAAATATAGAATTCAAATCAACATTACTGAAAACACATCTTCAAAATCTAACATCACTTATAAATTCACACAATTTTACCAAAAACACTTACTTCAAATTTGAAAAAACAAAGAAACTGAAAACAATTGATATTATCTAATATTTATCAATAAATTTTTTTATGAAAATATTAGGGCCAAACGAAGTAGGTAAAGGAATTTTAATTGAAATGGATGCTGGATATATCTCAGCAACTGATGAAAGAAATTTAAAAGTAATTCAAGAACAGAAAACTCAATTAGATCATTCTAAACCTTTTGAATTTTATGCTGTACTTCAAAAGTACAATACACCGAACAGAAATGGTAGAGTATATCCTGAAGAAATTCTCAAAAGAGAAGCTGAGAATTATAGAAAATTAATCAAAAAGGGAGTGGCTCTTTCAGAACTTAATCACCCAGAATCTTCACTTATTGATTTAGACCGAGTATGTCACGTCATTACTGATTTATGGTGGGAAAACCAAATGCTTTTAGGAAAGTTAAAACTATTGACATCACCGGGTTTTCACGAGAGAGGTATCGTTTCAACAAAAGGAGACCAAGCAGCTAACTTACTTAGACAAGGAGTTACTTTAGGTATATCCTCAAGAGGTGTAGGATCCTTGAAAAAAGTAGGTGAACAAAATGAAGTACAGAAAGATTTTGAATTAATTTGTTTTGATTTGGTATCATCACCTTCAACACCCGGAGCGTATCTATTTTCGAATATTGATGATAGATATTCGTTTGATGAAAATATTGAAGAAGAAAAAAGAATGAGACAAATATCCACAGAATCATCAAATAACGGTAATCCTATGAATCGCTCTATTGACTTAATGAATAAATTGAATAACTTTTTAAGAAAATAATTTATGGAAGAATCAAAGTATTTTGTATCAAAAGTACAATACGATCTACCTGACGAAAATTCAGGTAAGGTCAAAAAGATCACTGAAATGAAACTTGTACGAGCAATTTCAGTTACAGATGTTGAAGCCAAGGTGACTGAAAAGTACCAAGGTTTCCAACACGATTGGCGAATAACTTCGGTAATTGAAAGTAAAATCGACGAAGTGATCGAGTAAAAATTAACCCCACCAATGAGTGGGGTTTTTTTTGTAAATTTTTTTTACAACAAAAATTGTAAAAATCAATATTTTTTACGTTATGGATATATTTATATGGAAAAATTTAATATTTCTATGGCAGACAAAAAGTCATTAGTAGAAGAAGCACTTCTTCAGATGAAAAATCTTGAAGATGTTGTTACTGAAAACGCAAAAGGAATACTTGCTTCGACTATGAAGGAAGAAATCTCTGAGTTGGTAAAAGAGTCTTTGAAAAACAAGGCTAAAAATAAATTGAAAGAACAAGACGAACCAGATACTGATCCTGATGATGACGTGGATATGGATTCTGATGATGACGTGGATATGGATTCTGATGATGAAATGGATATGGATTCTGACAAAGAAATGGATATGGATTCTGATGATGACGTGGATATGGATTCTGATGATGAAATGGATATGGATTCTGATGATGAAATTGATATGGAACCTGAGGTCGATATTGACATTGAAGACGATGTGGTGGAAATCCCAGACGACGCTTCAATGGAAGACGTTCTTAGTGTATTCAAAAAAATGGGGCCGTCAGATAGAATAATCGTTAAAAAAGAAGGTGATAAAATTCACCTTGACGACGAAGATGAAGATGTTGAATATATCATCTCAACTAACGAATCAATTTCAGAAGCTATGTCAGATATGGATTTAGATAAACTTATGAATGATATCTTCGAAGATGAAGATATGGGTGAAGATGATTACAGTGATCTTGGCGAAGATATGGATTACAGTGATCTTGGTGAAGATATGGATTACACCGATCTTGGTGAAGATGACGAAGTTGTATATGAAATTTCAATGGACGAAGACATGGGCGATGATCTTGATGAAGATGACGAACCTGTACACGAATCAAAGTTTGGTATGAAACCTATTATGTTTTCTGACTGGAAACCAGGAAAAAAATTGGGTTCCAAAGCTGAAACTAAAGAATCTACTACAACAAAACCTAAAGAAAAAGTTGAAACTGGTAAGGAAAAATCAAAAAGTCCTTTCCATAGACCAGGTGAAAAAACAGCACCTAAAGCTAAAAAAACCGAAACTAAAGAAGGTATGGGTAAACTCAAACCGAAGGGTACTGGAATGAATCTTTCTCCAAAGAAATTTGAATACAAAGAAGGAAAAAAACATGACATATCAATGGTTGAAAAAAGAATTGCTGGAGCATTCTCCAAAGGTGAAACTAAAGAGGCAGCTAGAACTCTAGGTAATGGAACAAGAAACTTTGGTCCAAGAAAAGGTCTACCAAAAATGAAAGTAATTCCTAATTCTGCAGTTAGAGAAGAAGTTGAATCTTTGAGACAAAAAAATGTTGAGTATCAAAAAGCATTGAATGTTTTCAGAGAAAAACTTAATGAAGTTGCTGTCTTCAATTCAAATTTGGCTTACGCTACAAGGTTATTCACAGAACATTCTACGTCCAAACAAGAAAAGATTAACATCTTAAGAAGATTTGATGAAGTTGAGACAATTAAAGAATCTAAAAATTTGTACAACGCAGTCAAAAATGAATTAACAAATTCAAATAAAAATGTGGTTACTGAATCAATGGAAAAAATCGAAAAAACCCATTCTTCAGGATCATCACAAAATTTAATTGAATCAAAAACTTATGAAAATCCTCAGTTCATGCGAATGAAGGATATCATGCAAAAAATAAATAAATAAACAAAACTAAATAAAACTAAAATGGGTGCATTATTAGAAAGCGGTCTAGTTGGTAATATCGGGTTGAAACACCTTAAAGTTATCAAAGAAGACACAATTAACAAGTGGGACAGACTTGGGTTCTTAGAAGGACTTAGAGGCCACATGAAAGAAAACGTTGCTCAATTGTATGAGAACCAAGCGTCTTTCTTGATAAACGAAGCGTCATCAACTTCAGACAGTGGTTCATTTGAAACTGTTGTATTCCCGATCGTAAGAAGGGTTTTCTCCAAACTTTTGGCGAATGATATCGTATCGGTTCAAGCTATGAACTTACCTATTGGTAAATTGTTCTACTTTGTTCCAAAGATCCAAGGTTATTCTGGTGGAACTGGTAATAATGATTTGGGTTGGAACGGACAGAGTGGTGCCCACTATGCTCCAGTCGGTTCACCAGGAAACTATCCAGGTAATCAAAATGCGGGTTATACCGCGGCTGACAGTAACGGTACTTACAATCCATACTATAAAAAAGATCTTTACGATCTATTCTATGAAGGTGATGAGGCGACTCTTAACCCTCCAGGTCTTTTTGACTATTCTAAAGGTCAGTGGACTGCAGTCACAGCAAGTTCTGTAACCTACGCTTGGGATGCTGGTGGATCTTTAATTCCTTCGGCTTATACCGAAAATAATTATCGTAAGGTAATCATTATGATGAGTGGTTTCTCAAATGCTGGCGCTGGTCAATTGATTGGGCCAAATGGTAACACAATGGATACTGAAGAATTCCTTTCTGGATTGAATATTTTTGGTGTAAATTCCTACGTAAGTGGTAATACTAATCCATATCTATTTAGAGTTGTAACACAAAAATACGGTAAAGGTATTGTACAATACGGTAGTCAAGTGAGTACTACTTGGCCAACTAATAATAACTCTGGTGGAGCATACAATAATGTATGTGATGCTAATGGGCAAATTTTCTTAGAAGTTGATTTACAAGTACCTGTGTGTATTTCTTGTAATGCCACATCTCTAGATGGTTATACTGGTACTTCTTTTTCATCTACAACCGCTGTCAATGAAGCATTTAGACCAGTTTATAGACTTTACAAAGAACTTGAATTTGAAGATAAAATTGGTGAAGTTTCTTTTGATTTAGAATCTGTTACAGTTTCTGTTACAGAAAGAAAATTGAGAGCACAATGGTCTCCTGAACTTGCTCAAGACGTTTCAGCATTCCACAACATCGATGCAGAAGCTGAGTTAACAGCTCTTCTTTCTGAACAAGTTGCGGCTGAAATCGACAGAGAAATTTTGAGAGATTTGAGAAAAGGTGCTGCATGGAACTTGAGATGGGATTACAACGGTTGGAAGAGATTAGCTTCTACTGGTACAACTCCTTACACTCAGAAGGATTGGAATCAAACCCTTATCACCGCTATCAACCAGTTGTCTGCTCAAATTCACAAGTCAACTTTGAGAGGTGGTGCTAACTGGATCGTTTGTTCTTCAGAAATTTCTGCAATCTTCGATGATTTGGAATACTTCCACGTATCGAACGCAGCTCCAGAACAAGATCAGTACAATATGGGTATCGAAAGAATTGGTACACTATCTGGTAGATATCAGGTTTATAGGGATCCTTACTTCCCACCAAACCAGTTGATCATCGGACACAAAGGTACGTCATTGTTAGATACAGGTTACATTTACGCTCCGTATGTACCTCTACAATTGACACCTACAATGTACAATCCATTCAACTTTACACCTATCAAAGGTATAATGACAAGATACGCTAAGAAAATGGTTAACAACCGTTTCTACGGACGTGTAACTTGCGATGGTATTCGTACTTTCGATTTGAGAGAATTACGCTAATTTTCTCAATGGTAATTGAAAAAAGGGACAAGTAATTGTCCCTTTTTTTTTGTATAAATTTTAAGGTTGGATATCCGTATTTTGATCTGATTTATTTTGAAAAATCATTCTTAAAGATTTGGACAAAATTTCAGTTTCTTTTATTGTAAAAATTGATTGTGAGTGAGCATAATTTATTGCTTGGTGTAAACAATACACCGCTTGAGATGAATTCAACTCATCTATAAATTTATTTAAATTTTCCTCAGAATCGTAATTTATAGTACCAAAAAGAGTACCTAAAATATTTTGATTTGTAAAATTTTCCATCTATGTAATATTTACAATAAAATAATAAAAAATAGTGAATAATCAACTCAGGGAAGATTTGGCCGTTTGGTTTGGAACCAAAAAAAAGAAGAAAGGTAGTAAAGAACCTCAAGGGCCTTGGGTTAACATTTGCCGTAAAAAAGAAGGTGGTGGACATCCACCATGTGGTAGAGGTGACACGGATAAAGGTGCATATCCGAAATGTAGGGCTAAGAGTGTTGCATCAAGGATGACAGACGCACAAAAGAAAGCGGCTTGTCAACAAAAAAGAACTGCAGAAAAAAAAGACACACAATCAGGTAAAGGTCAAAAACCTGTGTATACATCATATAAACCTAAAAAAACCAAAAAAAACGAGGCTATGAGAGCCATTATTAAAAATCTTCTGCAGGAAACAATTAATCGAAAACAAATGCTCGAACTAGGAACATTAGTAGAATTGGAACACACTAAAAATCCAAAAAGGGCAAAAGAAATTGCTAAGGATCATTTAGAACAAAACTCAAAATACTATTGTTTAATGTTCAGAATAGGCCTAATCGATGAAAAAGATGCCAAAAAAATGGCAAAAGAGATTTGTCCTACGATTCGAGAAAATGAAGAATACCTCTGAGGGAATATTTAATATTCTGTGTAATCTTTTTTTCCATCAGAGATCTTTTTAATTCAATTTTTTGGTTGAATTTTTCAATTAATTTTTGGTGGAGAAATTCATTTAAGTAAACATTGTAAGCACAATGGTCATTTACAATGTTTACATTGACTGAGTCAATTGTAATAAACAAGTTTTTATCATCATTTTTGATGTACCGTTTGTTTGTAATTGGTGCCATTAAAAGTTCACTTGTATCATCTTCAATTAGATTTATACAAATTTTAAATGCAATCATCTCATATCTTGATTGCATTTTTGGTCTCAAGTACCTAAGAGTTTCGATGTACTTTTTTTTGAAAAATCGTTTGACTTCTGTATAGATTTTTTTCATGGTCTCAATTTGTTTCACAAATATAAAGTGAATATTTCAAAAAACCAAATCAACAATAAGGTGGTGAACATCTTTTTTTACCATCCAATCCTTTAATTTTCCCTTTACAAACTTGAACACCGTAACCCGAACTATAAGCACTGGGATAAACATCAAATTTTGCTTTAGCGGCTGCTTTACCACGAGCACATAATTTAGTTCCAGTTTTTTTACGACCCTCTTGAATTTGGTCTGTTTTTGATTGTTCCTCTAAGTATTTGATATACATTTCCAGATCAGTCATTCCTAAATACTCAATATTATTTTCATTGAACCAAGCTAATACATCTTTCCAATTAATTTTTTGGTTTATATTTTTTAAACATTCAATATCATTTGTAATACTAGAGGATATTGATTGTTCTTGCATCATATTAGTTTGATCATTCAAATTATTTTTCATAAAATCATAAACTTGATCAATTGACTCGGTTGATGATGCAATATGATCTTGAGCCCAATCATGCCCATTGTCCAATAATTGTTCAACTTGGTTTTTATCATATTTCAATAATTCACTGGCTTGGTCTCTAATTTGTTCCAAGTTAGAGAAAAACATATATCTATCCTCTTGTTCAGATAGAATTTTAGATAGTTTTTCGTATTGTTCTTTAGTTAAAATAAGTTTTTTCATTTTTCGTTGACGATTTGAAAAGTTAATTGTCTTTTATAAGTATCTTTTTGTCCACTAGTATTCACTTTAATATCAACATAATATTCATTAGGAATTTTATCTCTAGTATCAAAAATAAAATAGTATTCATTTGGTGTTCTGTTAATTGGTGTCCATCCTTGAACTTCCACTTCCGTTTGTCCTTCCCTTACATATACTCTGTATTGAGCCTCAATGTTTTGTAAAACAAACGCACTTGTGTAAGCTTGTTTTATCACAACCATTACTTTACGAATGTCTGTGTTTACAATTTTTTCATTTTGTTTTATACCACTAAAATCGAAACCATATAAAAGAGGGTCTTTTGAAACACTTCCGATTTGATAAAATGCTGAAGAAGGTTGTAAAACGAATTGATTTTCAATGTCATCAAGATTATTTCCTTGAGCGATAATATTTGTCCACTTGTCGGTGAATTGACACGGTGTATTATATCCTGATAATGGTGGTATTGTGACTTCATAAACTCCCCTACTAATAAGACAAGTTGTAAGCCCTGTGTAACCCGATATTGGTTCATCATCTGGATCTAAGATATCCACGATTGGGTTTTGATCCAAGTTTAGATAATCACCATTTGCAAAAATGTAGAGATACAATTTATTGGTTCTACCTTGTACAAATGTAACTCTATTATCTTGAATTAAATCATTAAATGTGGTTTGTAGAAATGGTTGATAGAAAGTTTGCGTGTGTCTTGTGAAAAATCCCACAGAATACGTTACGGTGAGTCCTGTGATGTTTTCTATTTGGGGGACATACGCAATACCCCATCCTGTAGAACCTGTCGTAGAACCCGTTAAAATCGAATTTATTTCGTGGGTCATATCAAAGTTGATATCTTCATTTCCAAATTCGAAATGTTGTGTATCAACGATCGTAAGTGCTGAGTAGTTAAGTCCAGTATTTCCACTGCTTGTGTTATTATTACTGTATATTCCCGGATATGACCAATTTGTAATGGTTGTTGTTTGATACCAGTTTGATGGTCTTGTAGAGAAGGCTTTATTAAAACCCCAACTATCCAGTGCAGGTGTATCAACGTAATCATATCCAACACCTTCGTCCCAAGTTTGTGAATTACCTGTTAAACCCGATGTTTTTGGAATACGGAATAATATTAAATCAAAAGATGTTGCTCTAACAAACCCATTAGGATCTTCAGTATTGAGAAGATTTGTGTCAAAACTTGAAGTGTTTGTCATTTTGAGTGTGTGTGTCATTGCTGACGTACACCCAGTTGATATGACACCAGATATTATATTTTCTATTAATGGTGTCAGATTTAAATCAAAAATAAATCTTGAAAACCCATCAGTACTGACAGGTTGTAAATTTTGACCAAAAAAAAGTTGCATAACAGGGTTTCTACCTGAATTTATGAAACTGTCTTTTTGTATTATGTTGTTTTTTGAAAAATAAGATCTAAAAATTGACATTAATATGTTTTCACATAAATATCAATTTATTCGAATATTTTCATTCAAAACATTGTATTTTATAATACCTAAGTCATCAGCACGACTTTGATCTAACCCAACATCATCTGGTTTATAACCATGATATGTATGAACATGGTTTAATAAGAATCTTTCTAGTCTATTTAAATAGTCAACTAATCTTTCACCTCTAACCGTACTAAAAGTACTTGGTAAAACATTTTGTGTAAATTGTTCTTGTGTAATACCCATCATAGTATTTGGATATGGTGATAATGTTGGTGAATATGTTATTGGACTATTTGATTTTGGTGATGATAATACTATGCTATTTGCACTTGCCATTATAAATGTACCAAAAATTTCTTCGTTATTTACTGGTCTTAATCTATCTAATCCAATTGATTTTGGTTGACCTATAAAATCTTTTGAACTTACCAATCCAAAATAATAACTATCAGTTCCTGATCCAGGATTTAATGTTATTTTAGAAATTATGGATGAGATATTTGAAAACGTGGTTGGATCAATATTATTATCTCCAGCTGAAATTTTATTTCTTATATTTAAATTAGGTCTATAGATAAATGGGAATTGGTTTTTTACTTGAAATCCTTCTATTGAATTCCCTTCATTTACGTCTTTTATAAATTGATTTATTGTAGCGATTGTGTCGTTAGTGTTTAAAGAAAAAAACTTTTTACTTACAAGTAAAAATTTAGAAGTTTCTAAATCACTATCATAATTAATAACATTAGTTGTTATGAGGTTTGACGATCTTAAACTATAAAGTGTTATATCCCCAGTAAATATTTTTTGTGGATTATCAATGTTATAAACATTCCATTCAACCATCATATTAGTATCCAAAACTTTTGTTTCTAGTTTTACAATAGTTTGTACTGGCCCAGCAACTGGAATTGAATTGTAGCTAGATACTTGAACGTATGCTCTGTCAAGATTTGCAACTGGTATTTGTCCTTTATCTAAAAATTTAGTTTTTCCTGATCGTATTAAAACAGAATCTAATCCTCCTCGACTAGCCTCTCTTATGATTATATCTGATTTTCCTCTACCCAAAAGAGCAATATCGCCTAAATCAGGAAATACTCCGAACGTTGATACTGGATCTATCCATTCACCAGTTGTTTTGTCTTTAAGATTTATTGAAGATTTTATTCGATATCCCAAAGTGGTGTATGTACCAGCGACAGTTTCATTTTCAAAAGGTAATGCCATCATACTTGTGAACATTCCTTGTATGTAATACCTATCCTGAAATCTTTCTTGAGGATTTTGAAAAATTAAAGAAACTCTTTCGTTTTCCAATGGTACTTGATTAAAAAACAAAGGAATGAGAGGTAAAAAAACATATGGGTCTCTTTCACCCCATTCATCGCCTGGTTTAAAATTCCAACCCGCTAATGCATTTGCTTGGTTTTGATCCGAAGGTTGAACTCGCACTCTACCCAAACCCATAGGATCCCGATTATTAATTACACTTCCAACGAACAATACCTGTCCTAACGATTTATCTGCCATTTCTTGTCGTATATTCGTTCCAAACTTTATTATACAAATTTTCTACATTATCTAAATGTAAAGATAAATTTATTATCATTTGTTTTGTTTGTTCAAAATCATCGGATAAAAAATCCATAGATTCCATTAAATCTTTGTTAGAACTCGATTTAATGTCTGAAATAATTTTATTTAAATTTTCAATATCCATATTAAAACGATTGACCAAAACCTTGAATTGGAAGTACAAATGGGCCTTGTATGGTTCCTAGATTAGTTGTTATTTGTGTTTTACCATTTGCAATTCTTTCACTTTCTATACCAACAATAGAATTTTTCAATACCAACATTCCTATATTTGGTTTCCCACTCGGCATGGGCCCAGTTGGTACTCCTAATTTCTGTAATTGTTTTGTTACATTAAGAAAGGCTCTTACATCTGAAAATCCAGCTTTAAACCTAGCCAAAGGCATTAATTGTCCCGGTAAATCAATTCTAACCGAAGTAAGAGCTAACCTAATTAAATCTAACATTTCATCAATTACACTTTCACATCTTCTATAATCTTGAATTAATTTATTTATTATAAGTCCAGCTTCGATAAGTGTAATAATCATAGCATATTTTTTTGTTGCTGCATTTTTTCTGAGTTCAGATACAATAGTTCTTAAAATTATTTTTAATTCTTTAACAATTATATCTCTTAAAATTTGAACATATCTTGCAACTATTTTAGACATAATTTGAATTGCAAACCTTCTAAATTTTTTAATAAATTCGAATGAATCTGTTATTTCTGAAATTTCAGATAACATATTATTTCGAGAACTTATAATCATAATGTAAAATGGTAACAATACCTTTGGTGTAAGAATAGACATAAAAATTCCTTTAGGAATAGCTGATAAAATATTTAAATCTATATTTGCTTGTATATTGATTGACGGTAATAGAAGTTTCAAATGTTTTTGAAGTGTATTTTGGGTATTATTAAAAACCTGAGATATTTGTTCAGAATTATTTTCATTTATCTGAAGAGTTCCAAGAACAGACTGTAAAATTTCTTCGCTATTTACAGGAACTTTTAAATTATCACAATCTTCAAACTCCATAACGCCACTGATGACATTATTCACTATCGTGTTAATTTCCCTTAAATCAATATCTGTAAATTCAAAAAAACTGTTATCAATTGCATTTGTTGGTGATACTTTTGCATTTCCACTTACATCTATCTCACTTCTATCATCAAAACAAAGACCCATAATTCTTTGTAAAATAATTTGAAATCTAGTTTGTACCTCAACTTGTTTACTCGTTAAACCAATCTCTATACTCATAAATCCACTCAGTAATTCAAAAATAATAGCAATTATATTTTGAATATTTGTAATTTGAATTGTTTTGAAATAATCAACCAGAAATTCTGAAATTAGATTTTGGGGTTGTCTGTTCAGAAGAGTTACTTTGAAGTAGTGTCCGGGTTGATTTAAATTATTTATTGTGGTGTATTCAATATCAAATAAATTTTGAGTTGAAAATCCCAAATAGTCAGTATTGAATTCTTGACTGAACGGTCTATTTGTGTTTTGTAATAAAGTATAGAGTTGTTTATTGAAAGGATTTCTACCTCTGAAATTGACGTTAGTTGCTGGAGAGTTTTCATATGATATTTTACCAATAGGTGAATTTGGATTTATCTTCAACATTCCAAAAATGTCAACAGATTTCACTGGTATGTAAATACCCAAAGGAGACCCCAAATAAGTTTGTTCTTGTGAACAACCAACTTCGGAAATCATCTCATCTACTATTATTTGAGGAATTTCAGAAACAATTTGTGTTAGGGATCTTACAAAGATACTTTTAATATGATTTAAATTATCATTGTTCGATTTACCTGAAAAACCAAATCCAGGAAGACTTCTTCCTATGTCGGTCAATTTTTCTAGTTGGTTTTTAATCTTTCTTTGAAATTCTTTGTTTTTTTTTTCTAAATTTTGTAGGTCGGATATTACTTTATTAGCAGATTGTTCTATATTCGAATCTTCTCTGCTTGTGATTTCGGTTTCCGCCGCTTTGGAATCATTAAAACTCTTGAAAGAGTTAAGTTCTGATTCAAAGAGTGTATACTTATCATCGAATGGGCCAGCCATTATTTATAATTTATACTTAGGATTATCTATTGATTCTACATCTTTAGTAATTAATGCTTGTAACATATCCTCATCAATGTCTGTTAAATTCATATCATCTTTATTAACATTCTTTTCCCATATAGAAGATTGAAGTTTTGCTAAAGTAAGTTTTTTTTCAACAACATCATTGATTATTTTTTGTTGTTTTTCTAAAACTGGCCCTATATTTTGCATGTCATCAGGATCTTTTAAAAATGCCAACATTTTGTTCTGAATTCTAATTGCGGTTGACCTCTGTTCTACAAGTTCATTATAAATTTCTTGCATGAGAGTTAAAATACTATCTTTGGATAGATTTATTTCTTTTTTCTTAATTTTACTCATAATATTAAATATAATCAGTACAAGTATTTTTAAAGTAAATCGTTTAGGACTGACAAGTACAATTTTTTGAATTTTTTCATGGCCGACCTAATTTCCTTTGTGTTTAAATTTGACATTTCCCTTATTGACATCAAAATAATATTTTTATTAAATTTGTTGTTCCTAGATTCTTGAAAAATGTTATCGTAGTTAGAAAATAACTCTAATAAAGACAATCCCAACTTTTTTTCATTATCATTTAAATTATTACTTTCTAAAAATTCATTTAATTTTTTAATAAAATGACGAATTATTTGTTCTGTGTCTTGAACCTCATTATCAATATAATATATCATGTCATGTCTTTCTTCTAATGAACTTGAGATGTCTTCATAGGACACATTACGATTTGTATCCTTTTGATCTTTTATTATTTGACCCATCAAGTAGTTTTTACAAATAGTCCCAAAATATGAATAAGCTTTTTTATTCTTCTCTGGATTAAATTTATCAACTTTGGTTAAAAGAAAGGAATGTGTATCATTATGAATTTCTTCAAATGACATATCTTTTCTGTATAATTTATATCTTCGTATTATTGAAGATATCATTTTATCTAAAGGCTTTCTTAAAAATAAATTATAAATTTCATTCCTTTCTTCGGCTGTTTTGGCTTGTAAAAAATTTTTTACAGCTTCTTCCTCTGGAATGTCAAAATAATTATCTTTACTTCCTTTTTTTTTAATAATATTATCTGACATTAATTTGTTTCTGAAACAAATTTTATATTTCTGTCGATTGTAAAAAAATGTTCCTTCTTGGCTGTAGAAATCCAAAATTTTATTTCATCCTCACTCATTATTTTTTGTCCATTTTTATAGTTCCAAAAAATAGAACCTTCTCTGAGTGTGGTATGTTTGTATCCAATTTTTGGAATTGTCATGATAATTAAATTGTTATATGTCATTCTCAAAAAGAATTCATAAACAAATGTCAATTTCATAGATTGTTTGAATCCACCGAAATCTAAAAATTTTTCTTTGTTTATGACCATACCAGATGATTGAAAATTTTGATACTGTAATAATGTTTCGTTTGACAAAATACCAATCTCTTGAGAAAAGTTTGCGGCAAATGTTGCTTCGTTTGTGAAACCTAAAAACATTCCTTTCTCATCAACGTCTACAACCATAGGTAAGAAACCATCAACATTTGGGTATACTGTTAAATATTTTTTTATATTTCTGAACCAGACATTGGAGTACTCGTCATCAAATTCAAGAAAACTTACATAATCTGAACAAGATTTTTCAACGCCAAAATTAATTTGAGATTGAAAATTTGGTTCCTCAGTCCATTGAACAAGTTTAACATTTAGAGTATCAAAATTATATTCATTAAGAAACTTTACTAAGTTTTCCTCTTCTGTATGTACTACTACTAACTCATTTGGTAATATTTCTTGGTTTTGAATTGATTTGATAGCTTTATCAAAATATATTTGAAAATCTTTAGCTAATGCTGATTTTATTGGTAAGATTACACTTAAACTTATTGTTTCCATAATTTTAACTATTTTGTATTTGGTTTAATTGGGCTTCAAAAAATACTCTTCTTTTATCTTGAAAGTCTTCAACTATTCGTAAAACATCAGATTCGAATACATCAAATTTTGTATAGTTTTTCACGGTTTCAAATCCTGAATCATATAATTCTGGTGTCACTGAATCTTCCAACCAAGTTTGTGTAAAATCAGCAATAACATCAATTATTTGTAGTGGATCTTCAACCCAAATACCATTTTTTTCATTCATCCATTCTGGTTTTATATTTGGAATTTTACCAATTACTGGAACTCCTGTTGCCATACATTCAATCGGAAAAGTTCCAAATGACGATGTGGGGTCAATCCAAACACCTAAAAAAGCATCTTGCATAGTACTAGCAAATTCTTCTTCTGAAATTCCACGTAAATCTCTAAACGTAATAAATCTGAATTGAGGGTATTTTAAATAGAATGATTTGATGAGATTCAATCCATCACGTTGTTCTCTTGAATGAACGACTACTATAGGTTTTGGTGGTTTTGATTGAGGAACAAAACAATTTGAAATTAAAGGACTTAAAATTTCGAACGAAATATTTTTCATTATTTTAGAAATTAAATCTTTTTGTGTTTCACTTGTAGTAATACATTTTAAAAATCCAAACTGACTCCAATTAGCACCTGGTTGTAATGTTTCTAATATATGATCATATGCTTGACATAATACTATTTTACCACATGGTAAATTTTTTACTTGATCCATTACAAATCCAAAAATTTCAGGTATAATTAGTATATCATCAGGGGCTACTTGTAAATTGTTTCCCTCTAAGATTGAAAAATTTAGATCTTTGTGTTTTTTATACATCCAAGAGTTAACATCCATATAATCTTTTTTCTCATATAACATAACAACATTATACCCATTGTCCTTTAATACTTGAGCAATGTCGTAAATAACACGTATTGACGCTTTAGCGTTTCCTTTGGTATCTTGTAAGAAGAAATAAATCCTATTGGATTTACTGTTTACGTTATTAATTGAATTTTGTAAATTTTGTTTTAAATCTTCACTCATTTTTATAGTTTTTGAATAAATTTATTGAATAGCATTGTGTTCCAAGCTAATCGAAATGAAACACTTAAATCCTGTGATTTACTGACCATTTTTTCATCGATTGGTTGCATTTCAGAAAAAACAACTTCAGTTAATGTTTTTATAACTTCGTATTTTATGACAGAAATATGTTGACTTTCACCAGTTCCTGAAAACTCAGGGCGGTCGACAAAAGAATCAATCGCATTAATGTTCAAATAGTATTTTTCACCTAAAACGTCTAACATCATATCAAATTTTTAATGTAATCATTTAATTCACCAATAGAATTTATAGTAATATTGGTTTTTATTTCTGAATTATAAGGTTTTTCAAATTTAATTAAAGTTTTATTTTTATTTTTTTGTAATAATTCAGGTTCCGCCGTGACCAAAATATCAAATTCTTTCCAGATTTTTCTCTTATTCTTATGATTGTAAAAAATTATTTTTTCAATCTCACATCCAAACTTGGATATAAAAAACAGAGTTGCTGGCTTACTTTTACCAACCTGTTTGGAAATTAATAAAAACTCAACTTTACCAAAATACTCTCGGTAAATTTCGTTTAAAATATGGAACGTGTTCATTTCTGTTGATGGTGCATGTCCAAAAATTTGCATAGCAAATTCGTTATACATAAAGTTGTAATACTCCTCATCATTCTTAAAATTGAAATGATTTTTATAGTTAGATGTGTTGTATGGTTTATAGATTTCAAATTTAAAATCTTCGTCAACCAGTTCTAATTCATCGATGAAAAATTTCTGATAGATCTGTTCTATCTTTTCGAAAGTATCCCTAAGGACACCCTCAATATCAATTGCTACTCTAAATTTTGGCATATATTCTTTGAAATTTTTGGACACTGTTCATTAAATTTTTACATTTCATTACTTCATATGTTATTATTCCATTGTAGTTATTTTTTTTAAGTAATTCTGAAAATTTTTTATGAAAATCAAACTCAACAATTGGTTTTAAATGTGGTTCAGAAATATGAATATGATTAATATGTTTAATGTTTGATTCAAACTCATTTATAGGGTCTAGTTTTTCTAATTTTATATTATGGGTGTCAATCATTGTTTTAATGTTTTTGAATCCATTGATTTCAATAAAATTTACTATTTCATTTAAAGTGAAGAAATACCCACCATTATAACCTTTCATATTAGGTTCAATAGATAATTCAATGTTTGTTCCAATTAAAAGATTATCAACTTGATTTAAAATTGAAGATAATTTATTTTCCCAACCTTCTATATTTTTTCTTAAAGATGGTGAACCTAAAACCATAACTTTTACACCAAATATTTTGCAATATTCAATAAGTTTGATATAATGTTTTATAACTATTATTTCATCAGTCAAATCTAGACAATCGACACCGAAAAAAATTGATTGAATAGACTCCATTGAAATATTATATTTGTCCATCAATATTTTGAATTCAACTAATTTTTCTTTAGTCAAATTTTTCCAATCGGATATTTTAGTTAACACTCCTTCAATATGAGTTATTCCAACAGAATTAAGTTTTTTAAAGATTAACTCATTATCAATTGGATCCCAAGCAAGATTACTTAATGCTAATTTCACAGATAAAATTTTTTAAATCTTCTAATACCGACTCTTTTGTTTTCAGATAACCAAATTCAGTCAAATTTGTTTTAAAATTATACACAATACTATCTTTATATTGTACTTTATCAACGTGTTTTGGGAATAATTTAATAATTTCACTTGTCTCTAAAGGTTCTGGAAATAAATTAAAAATTTTCCTATCTGGGTATTTTTCTGAAAAATAAAGAATATCTGAAGATAATGAGTTTAAATTGTACCACTGAAACGTTGAATTTAAATTAATTTGATCAATATTACTATTATTAATCAGATCAAAAATAATATTCTTTTTGATATGTTTATTAAATAATCCTGGTAATCTGAAAATTTTTAAATCATCTGTTTTAATAAAATTATCAATTAACAATTCAAACAAATAACGATTTGTACCATAAGATAATGATTTAATGTTTGGACTGTATGATTCATCAGATTTTTGTGGAGAATCTACGTATACATCAATAGTAGAAATAATAATTATTTTGGAATATGTCTTTTTTGAAATGATATCAATTAGTTTATAAATGTTTTTTAAATCAGAAGTTATATCCTTATTCACTAACCATTTTGTTGCTGGCAAACACGAGAGGTAAAGTTCAGCATTAACGTAGTCATAATTTATAAATGTATTGATATTTTTTGAATTAAATTCATAGTCAAAATTAATTGACTCCTTTAAAGTTGTCCCAACCAAACCAGTAGAACCTATTAATATTTTAGCACTCATCGTATGAATTTTAATTTAATTTTTGTAGATTCAATTAACATATAATCATTCAGAAATTTTTGAAGTAATCTTTCTGGATATGAACAATACAGATAATACAAACTATTAATATGACCATCTATTGTTTTATCAATGTAGTAGGTTTTATTGATAAGTGTGTATTTTATTTTGTTTTTTTCTAATGATTTTTTATTAATTTCAACATATTCTTTTAACATATTATCATAATGGTTGTACAAATCACAATAAAATGACATAGACTTTAAACTACCATAAGCAAAAACATCACATATGACATTTGTGTGTTCAAATATGTGTACATTTTTTAACCCAAACTTATAATACATATTATCACAAACCCAACAAGATGTTCCATTATCCAAATGATCATGACCACAATCATGATTAGGAACAAAAATAATATCATTTAAATTTACCTCATTTATCAAATGTTGATCAACCATAAAATGTGTTAACTCACAATCAAATCTTAATTTAATAACTAATCGATAATCAATATTTTCTTTTTTTGAATGTTCTAACATTAAATTATAACATGTATTAATTGAGTATAATTGAGACTTAATAAATTCTTCAGGTGAAGACCAGTTAAAATATTCTTCACTTCTAGTGATGCTAGTAATAAAATCTTTATTATTCTCAATAATGTATTCTTTGATGTTTGATATTTTTTGTAATTCTTTTTCCACACTTTCTCTATCAACTTTTGATGATAAATCAGTTTCTGTTCCTTTTAACCCAAAATTATCCCAAGTGTGGACAAAGATGTCATAATCATAACTACTACACAAATTTTTAATTGTTGGTATAATGTTTAGATTTCTTATATGACCAGTCAGAAGTATTGCAATTTTCCCATTTACTCTAAGACCATTATTTAATTTTATGTATTCATTACAAGTTGATATTTCTTGTTCAAAATCATCATATTTTTTATGTCCGTGTATGTTTATTTCGTGTGTTGTACAATCTCGATTTAGGTAGAGATTAAATAAATGTTTTAGTTCCTCAACTCTCATAATTTTTTAATTTATTTTTAATAAAATCTTCAATAATGTATATCCCTTGTATTTTACCAGTAAAACAATTTATTAAATTTTTATTAACATTGATCACTGGATATCTTTCATCAGATTCACTATTAATTTTTGATTTAATTGATATAAAATAGTCAAAATATTTGAAATTTTTTTTAAATTCTGGATAATAATTTATTATTTTTTTTTCTATTTTTTCAATTTTTTCATTAACTAATGATTGGGATATTTTCTTTTTAAATTTTTCTAACGAATTTATGGTTTTAAATTTTTTTATAGGGGTATGTATAACATCAGTAACGGTAAATTTGTTATCGTAATATGGATATATTGAAAATAAATTACCATCTACCATAGTTAAAGCATCAAATTCTGATTCATATTTGTTTTCGTAAATCAAAGATATTGTTAATTCAAAAAAGGAAGTGTCATCATTATTATATTTAATTTGGTTATTTGTGGCGTTGATAACTAAATCAAATTCATTTTGTAAAATTTTTATTTTACTAGGTGTTATTTTCTCTTTTACAAAAAAATTACTTAACTGATTAGTAAAAAAAGTTTTTGTAAGATTGAAATCAATATATCTTTCGTCTGTGTTGATACAACCTTCAACATTTTTAAATGGGTGTTTTATTTCATTAAATTCAAAATCGTTGAAAATCTTTTTATATGTTTGAAAATCAATAAGTGATTTAAAATTTGGTACACAATAAATGTTATTTGTTATTTTTTTTGTTAAAAATTCATAGTCGTTAAGAAAAGATTCAAATGTGTCTATACATAACATCCTTGTTTTATAATTCCTAGCATAATGATAACCTAAATGAAGTCTGTTTTGGTTTTTTAATGAGGTCTCCTCAAATAATGAATTATTTTTTTCATATATTGTAATGTCGTGTTCATTTTTTAATTTGTAACCCAAGTGACAACCAACCCAACCACCACCTATAATTGCTATTTTCATTAATTATGTGTTGTTAATACTTTTTCAATTTTATGATATCTTAAGCTTGGGTATTTAAGACAATTCTCAACAAAAATACCATCGCATACCGAAGATTCTGGATTTTGGATACCGATACTCTTAGCAATTTTTGTTCTTATTACATGACAACCCCAATCAACTCTGTTAATTTTTGGTACTGAATTCAATATTGTATAATTAAAATGATTATGTAAAGAGTTAAATAGTATCAAATCATAAGTTGAATTAACATTTAAAACTTCTTTCACAGTTGTTGGTATGTAATAATCTTGAATTGATGTTTGAATCAAAAATTCAGTGTCCACATACTCCAATGCTGATTGTCTATTGTAATGGCCCCAAAATCCCATAGTTTTTTCTGATTCATAATATGTAATTCTATCATCATTGAATTGATTAACAACATTTTTTATAAAATCATTTGGCCCATCATTATAAATTATACATTTCCAATTATTATTGGTTTGTAATTTTAATGACGAAATAAACATATAAGCTTCATATGTCTCATTATATGACGTAGCAATAAATGTTATCATTATCTAATATAAGGTGTAATTCTATTTATTTTTGAATAAATAAATGGTAATAATCTAATATTATAGTCATCTATTAAATTTTTAATTTTATTTTCATTTTCATTTCTTGTTTTAGATTCATAATGGTATGCAACTGATTTAGACGATAAATAATTTTTGAAACCTAAAGTTATACACATTAAATTTAATTCTACATCTTCAAAACACTCAATGTAATTTTCATTAAATAAACCACACTTTTCAAAAATTTGTTTTTTAATCATTAATAAAGCACCAGTATTACCAACGACCTCGAAATCATATGTATTATAATTATAATATGATGTAATTCCTAAATGAGATACTTGTAATCTGTTTTCTTTATCTCGAAATAAAATAATTCCGTTATGTTGAATTGTGTTGTCTTCAAAATGAAGTCTAGCACCAACAGTACCAGTATTTTTATTTTGTTTAAAAACCGACAACATATTATAAATGACATCATTCATAACTTTAATATCGTTATTACAAAATAATATGTACTCAAAATCTGAGGTAACATAATTTTTTACAACATCGTTATTTATTTTTGCAAAATTATAGTAATCATATTCGATAAATTTGATATTACCAAAGGATAAAATATTATTTCTAATCCACTCTTTTTCTAACTCAGAAGAACCAGTGTCAGCTATGAAAACTGTAAAAATTTCACTATCACAATTATCATAGAATGATTTAACACAATCTTTCAACATATCAACATTACCCTTAGTTGGTATAATAATTGCAACTTTACCAATGTTTTTTAACGGTTTTTGTTTAGTTTTTTCTACGTATGGTGTGATAGGTTTAAGATCCAAAGGTAATACAGATTTAAATTTGGCTACAAATTTCTCTTTAGATTCGAAAAATTCTTGATTTGGTTGTCCAACAGATTGATGTGTAATGTCAAATGATGACGTAACACCAATTTTAACGCCGTCCAAATAATTTGGTAAACAAAAACAATGATCATAAAAATGAAATTTACCTATTGTTTCATCAAATTTGTGTATAATCTTAGTTTTGTCAAAAGCTATAAATAAACCGTCAATCGTGACCACAGGTATTAATTCAGGTAATTTAACTGAGTACTTACTTAACCATTTTTTTTGACCTTCTGGTTGATGATAAACTTGTCCTACCATTGTCTGATGCATTTTTTCCCAGTATATGCCTGACTCAGGAAAATAACAAGAACCAGCCTTACCGATTATCGCATAATCTGGATTATTTTCGAAATCTGAAGTTAATTTTTTACCCCAACCATTTTCAAGTTTTATATCGTTGTGACAGCACACAACAATATTAAATTGTGATTTTTCAATCCCTTGATTGTAGACTTGTGCTAATGAAAACTCATTAAAATTTCTATATTTAAGTATTTCATATTCTTTTATTCCGATAGATTTTTTTAAATGATCTTCGAAAATTGAGTTTTTGTTTTCATCATTATTTGATGAATATACTATTGTAATCATAATCCAATTCCTGTTGAACCAAATCCATTATTTCCTCGCTCTTTACTCTCAATCTGGTTTTTTTCTAATAAATTTACAAAACTACCAGAACTTATCAATGAAAGACAACATTGACAAATTTTTTGTTTATGATTAATCATTATAGGGTTTGGTGTAGAATTATACATTATAACTTTAATTTCACCATCATATCCATAATCAATTGTACCTGGACTATTAAGAACGATCAAACCATAGTTCAAAGCTAATCCACTTTTACTTCTTACTTGTAATTCCATACCCTTTGGTATATCAAATTTCAATCCTGTAGGTATAAGAATACGACCAAAACCTTCAAGGACATAATCACCAATCCCAAACAAGTCGAAACACGAATCTGTTTCATATGCATAGTGAGGATCGGTCGCGTCCTCGTGAATTTTTACATAACCGAGATCTACTTTATAGGTTTGTTCCTCCAACTTTTGGTTAAATTGATTTAAATCAAATCCTAAATTTTTTGAAAGTTGATCAATATTCAAAAAATTTTGATCGTTAAAACTGCGTAAAATTTCTTGAAATTCTTCGGATAAATTCTCAAACTCTTTGTCGTTTTCTTCTATCATTATTTTAATTCTTTAAGTTTTTTTATTAAGTCAACTAATACTAAAACATCTCTCTCACAATACTCAACAATTAAATTGAGTTGATTATGTTCCCAGTATGCTTCGTGAACTCTGTTACCCGTAATTTCACCTTCTTTAGATGATGGTACACCCATAGCTGCACACATCAATTCCAAGGACGATAAACCAAAAGGATTACCAAATTTCCAAACATCCATAGTATCTATTGCTCTAATTTCCCAAGGTTTTGTTTCATAACTAGGTAGTAGTGTTGAAGGTCTAATTCCGTTTATTACCATCCTTTTAAGTAAGTGAGGAATATCAAAATTTTTGACATTGTGACCACACAACCAAAAATCCGATTTTTGAACCTTATTGAATAACTGATTGATTTCAAATAAAGTTTGTTTCTCATCATCACCTGAGATAGTTTGTTTGTGAACTTTTCCATCAGGTGTTACGAAAGCAAAACTAGCACAAACTATTTTTGAAAACTCTGGAACAAGTGCGGCTCGGTTTATAAACACTTGCTCTTTTGGTAATTCTTTGTCCTCAGGAAATCTTTTCAAAAACCAGTCAAAATAGTTGTGAAATTGTTTACACAACATTTCATTGTTCTTTTCAAGTTCCTCATAGTTTCTGAATAAACCTACAGTTTCAATGTCAAAAAAAAGGATTTTATTTATTGGTTGTGTAATCATAGTATGGATCTGTAAAATTCTGCTCTATCTTTTGTAACTTTTTCTAAACTATATGTTTCATGAACTGTCTCGTATAATTTTTCGCCTAGGTCTTTTGCAAAGTTAGGATTATGTATTAGTTTTTTTGCATAATAAAACCAATCACTATGATTTCTATTTTCATCAACTAATAAAGCATTTCCATTCACAAAATTACCTTTATCCATTGCGTGTTTTGTGTCAATCGTATATGGGCCTAAGTTAGATGCAATGAGCGCCTTTTTAAAGAAACCAGCCTCAATTACTTTTAATTGTGACTTCATTTTGTTAAAAATGTGATTTTTAATCGGTGCCAACGAAATGTCAAATTTTGAATAGTTTACAGCATACGAATTAATAGATTTAGTCCAAACTCTGTTATAAAATTCATTTTCAAACTCTAAATTATTTTCATTTTTATATTTAAGTAGGAAGTCTCTATAAGGATCTGAAACTAATTTATAATTGTTTGTAAAAACAGATTCATATTGAGCCCAAACAGTTTCGTGCGGTTTAATATCTCTTCTAGTTTCTTTACCAGAATTTTTATCTATTTCAGTCACCGTTCCTCTCACATCGAAACCACAAAGATATGCTTGAGTTTGATTTTTAAATTCACTAATCCTAGAAAATAAAGATTCCAAAATTAAAATATCATATAAATGAGATGAACCTCCTAACCAACCGAATCTCAGTTTATCTGAAGGTATAATATTTGGTTTGAATTGATTTTCGTTTGGATCAATGGCATTTGGAAATACAATAGTATTCTTATTAAATTTATTTATCTCACTAGCAAACAACGATGTTGTTGTTGACACATAATTAGCCACTTTTAAATTTGCTATTATTTTTTCATGAATTTTATTTTGAAAAACTAACGCATGTATCGGATGATCTTTAGTTGGTAGCCAGTAGTCATCAAGATCCATAATTGTTTTTATTCCAAGTTGTCCCAACATCTTAATTAGATCAGATGATGTATCATAATTTTGTCCTATAGTTCTGTGAAAATGAACTATTTGATAATTTTTCCAAAAATTAATGTTGTTGATTTGTGGTTCATACTCGATTTCCACATGAAATTCGTCTGGATATTTATTTTGTAAATAAATGTGTGGGTCTAAAGATCTAAATTTACCTTTAGTTAACCAACCCCCGTACGGTCAGATGGGACTACAAGAATCCTGATCTTTTCGCGACCATTTGGGGGTGGAATTGAATTTTGTTGCATAGTTAGAAATTATATTCTAAGAGTTTATTGTACTCGTAAAACGAATAACTCTAGAATTATAATCTAAAACACAATGATTTTCAAGGTAGAAATATAAATATTACTTAATTTTTTTGATTTTTGTCACAACACCTTCAAATACGTGATTTCCAACTCTGAAGGTTAGTGGTTGTTTTGTCGAAGAACTTTCTTCGTACAATAATCCTTTTTCCGATAATACTTCTTCTATTGTTTCTTTCAACATAGATTTTAAAGTATTGTAATCAAAATTAGATTGAACCTTTTTAGGTTCTGCTTTTATATTTCCAGCTGGATCTGTTTTCATTAATCTAGTTGCCGCTTCGACTAATTCATTTGATAAAACAGATTGACTTTGTGATTGAGGTTGTTCTATCGGATGTTCCAACATCAATCTTTTTATTTCATCTGGTAGTTTAGAATTTTGAATTCTCTGTGCCATTGGAACATTCGAATTTTGTTGCGGAACCTGTCTTTGTTCTTGTAAAAATTCTTGTGGAATGTTATAGTTTGCATTTACAGGTTCAAAAGACTGAACGCTAGGTGATGAAATATTCATAGGTGAATTACCTCTTGGTATTTCAGTTTGTTTATCCATAATTTTTTTAGCTACTGCTAATTTTTGTAATAAGTCTTGATTCATAGTTATACAGTTTGAGTATTGAACTTTGCATTAATTATAACTCTACTCATACTTTTGTCACCATTAAAATTATAATTTGGTCGAGGTTCATTAAAATTTGAACGCAAAGGTTTATACATAGTAATTTTATCAACTCTAAATAATCTCCACCCTGGAAGTGGTTGAGTTCCCAAATAACCCGTATGTGATGCTCCAGTTCTGTCCCAAGCTCTTAATACCAAATTATTTGACTTGGAGTAACCTAAACAGACAGGTTCAATTTCTCTTAATCCACGACCACCTGGTTCATCTCCAGTGTAATAAATTGTACATACTTGTTTCTTCTCTATCGAATTTTTAATGTCATTGATAGACGTAGCCTCTATTATAAGACCAGATAGAGATTCAAGTAGTTTCATTATTGTTCTACTTTATATGGTTTGTTTGGTTGATACAAATTAAATTTAACGTTCAATTTTCTCTCAAGAATATCAACAGATGTGCCTGCAGCTTCGTTGTATACATCCAAGAAAGATCCTGTACCTCTTCCTATTTCATCACCATCTCCAACGGCTGCGGGATTTGTTGATGAATATTCATTTCCTTGTTGTTTGAAGTCATTTTTAACTAAATTCTTTTTTCTTTCGATATCAGCAATTGCGCTTAATCTGTTTTCTGGTTGAGAAAAATCTAGTGGTTCTAGTGCCATAATTTTTAAATTTTACTGAAAATTTCGTTTATTCTTCTAAGGTTTTCCATAACCTTAAGATCGTATTGTTGTATATTTGTTTTTTTGGGTGTAGTATTAGCAATATTAAGATTGATATCAGCTGTCGGTGTTTGAATGTACTCGTTATCCATTCCAGTAGTCCGTTTAATTTTTTCAGATCCTTGAACAACTTGTCTTGATGTTGAAAGACATGTATTAACAAAATCTTTCATTTTATTTTCACCATTCAAAATAAAAGGTGCGTCTACATTTCTTCCTTGGAAGTTATCAAAAAAGTTTTTGATTCTTTTTAATTCAGGATATGATAGTTGTTGTGTATTTTGTAAACGGACATTACGATTATAACCCTCAGTATTTTGATCGGCACCTTTTACTTTTGCAAAACAAATTTTCATATGATTTCGCATATCTTCTGGAAAATTCCAAGTTCTATGATACAATTGACTATTCATTTTCCGAGTTTTTTACCATTTTAATAATATCCGTCATTTCCAAATTTTCTTTCTTGGCCATTTTGACTAAAGATTTAATATTTTTTTTCAGAACCTCAGATACTTCGATTTCCTTATTTTTGATATCACCATCCGAATGTCTTTTGGCTAAAATATCTTCGACAACATCTTTCATTTTATTTTTTCTTTCTTTCACGATCATTCGAATATCTGTACCGGGAAGTTTCTTTTTGTTTACTTTAGGAACTTTACCAAACTCTTCAGCCCTCTCTTCAGCATTTTCAACACCCATATCTTCAAGAGTGTCTATTGTTTCTTCTGGCGATAAGTCCATAGTCTCTTCCCACCCAAAAGCTTTAGACAAATCCTCTTCTCTTTGAACACTTTCACCCCAATATACTCTGTACCCCCTCATCACAGGGTTTCCCGGTTGTGCAACTGAGAATACGGTTTGATCCATAGTTTTACGTGGTGACATTTTTGGGTCGTGTATTGGTATTTTAGAATTACTCAAACTACCATCAAAATCAACCAATTCGTCTATTTCACCATTCTTATCGGTTTTAATTTTTGACAAGATTTTTTGAATTTGTTTCTTTGAAAATCTTTTTTTAGATTTTTGAAATTTTTCGAATATTAAATTAAGTAATTTTTCTGATGACTTGGGTATTGACATAATGTCTTCATTAAGTCTAGACTCAGACAAATTTTTTCCAACCGAATAATAAACATCAATATCGTTGATGTTTTTCTTCAGAAAGAAGTACATATTGTTAAAAAAATATTCTTCCCCGTATTGAATCATAATTTTTTTTAATATAAATACTTTCTAAATGTATTTATTACTATGGCTTATCAAAACATTAATCAGTATGTCAAATCAAAATTGTATTTACAACCTGTTTTACAAATTTCTGACATTTCATTGGCAGCTGATGAGAGAGAATACAATGAAGAAGTTGTGTTCTCACCACTTATAATTGGTGCAAATGATGGTGATGTTTTACCTGTAAAAATTGATTTAAATTTTTCTGGATCCTCTCAAAAAATCAATTTGACTTTTGGTGATTACAAAAGAGAAAACGTAATCATTTCTGAAAATTATTATAATCCATACGATTATATTTTGGATTGTTTTTCTGGAAAAAGTATTTGTGATATCGGCTTGACTGGTACGGATAATGGTTTGGTAACGGGAATGACGGGACAGAGTATTTCTTACACCGAGGGACTATTGCCAAATAATACAAAATTTGATCGATTGAAATTTGACCGTAGATTGAAATTATTTCAAGTTACAGGATATACGAGCCATCCAAATCATAGATTTTCAGGAATAACGGCTGAGACCTCGTATGAAATGGTTTCTTATACCGCAAACACCATAGGAACTTACAACGAATTGTACGGAGGTTTTTACCAAGGGTTTTATGAACTATTTGGATATGGATACAAGATACTACCTGAAAGATATACCAAAGGTTGGACTGTGGAGATGACATTGAAACCTAGGATATACAATCAATATACAACCCCGTCTGGTAAGACAACATTAAATTCATATTACCCCAATAATTCGGGAATATTTTTTTATATGGGAACTCGTGCCGAAAACAAATATTGGCATTTTGCACGAGGTAAAAACCCAACAGATCCAAATTACGATAGAGTAACTAAAAGACTTTTAGATTTAAGTACTTGTGATTGCAAAACACTTAATCCCGGTTATTCTACAAATTCAACAACTCATTTTGATTTAAGTGTTTCAGGTGCAACAATACAAGTAGGTCAAGATTTATTATGGGCATCAGGTGACACTTGTGTTGTTTATCATAACGAAATTGCATTCCTGACCGGGAATGTCATTGGGTATACAGCATCGACTAATTCATTACAATTTGTTACAACTTATCGTGTGGGTAAAGGAGATTTCAAATATTGGGTTGTAGATAAATTAAATTTCTTGGAATACAATAATTCCGATTGTTATTTTGTTTATCCCCCAACAGGTGTAACTGATTATCACTACACGGAAAGTCCTTGTTGCCCAGATGAACCACAAGTACCTGTCCCTGAGCAAGACGCGGCTTACAATGGAATGTCTAATGCTTTAGCTATACGATTTAGTGGCGACCCAACTAACCCAAAAATTTGTATACGTACATTAACAATGACAGGTGATTGCATCACAAGTGGAAGTTGTGAAACTACTGGATATGAATCGCAAACAGGTTACTCAATAAATAACTATTGTACAACTAGGAGAATATACGATGATTGTAGTGGGACAACTTATTCTTTAGGTGAAAATTGGGTTCTAGTCGATGTTAGCTTTGAAAGGAACACCGCACTTGATGAATGTGATTTGGTCTATCTTGGGGGATTAGGTGTAATATCAAATATGGTATTCACAGCATCTACGGATAGTAATTCAGTATCACTTATCTCTCCACCAATAACTCATTACCAACTAAACCCAGAAACAGAAGAACTTGTACAACTAAACAATGATTGGCTACTTGAAAAAGGGTTTCGGAAAGGTAAATTAAGAATTTTTGTTAATGGTAAGTTATTTGAAACTTTCGATAATGTTGAAGAAATAATACCTAGAGGTTTGTATGGACACAAAGAAACTCAAGTGGGTGTACCATTCAATATTTCTTGGGGTGGTGGTA
>Ga0214923_10000469_pt1 | contig 61481 bp, 50 predicted proteins | sample LL1510_MetaG_FD_177993 | JGI IMG/M metagenome (GOLD analysis project Ga0214923, IMG submission 177993) | Freshwater microbial communities from Lake Lanier, Atlanta, Georgia, United States - LL-1510 | ecosystem: Environmental > Aquatic > Freshwater > Lake | place: USA: Georgia | collected...
AACCATCATCTACTACACCTAAACAACCATCTACCACACCTCAACCATCATCTACTACACCTAAACAACCATCTACCACACCTCAACCATCATCTACTACACCTAAACAACCATCTACCACACCTAAACAACCATCTACTACACCTAAACAACCATCTACCACACCTAAACAACCATCTACTACACCTAAAAAACCATCTACCACACCTAAACAACCATCTAAACCAATTTATACAGTAGGAACTGTAATTAATGAAAATGGTGAAGAAGAACCTTCTGTTGAAGATGAAGAACCTTCTGAGGAAGAAGAAGAGGAAGAACCTTCTGTTGAAGAATATAAGTTGTACATGGGTGTTTTTTAATGAAAAAATGATTTAATATTTTGATATATAATATAATATCAAAATGATAAAAATTTGTAGTTGGAATATTAACAGTATCAGAAATAAAGTTGATTATGTCAATGAATTTCTTAATAATGAAAAACCTGATATTCTCTTTATATCTGAAACAAAAATTACCGAAAAACTTGAAAGTTCAGTTGAAGAAAAAATTAAAAAAGAATATACTTGTATATGGAATTCTAATAAATCTAGTTACTATCATGGAACTTGTTTTCTAATAAAAAATGATATATTTTCAAACGTCAATGTTTTATCAAATGAAATGGAAATTTGTAGCAAACAATATAATACTGAATCTGAATCTAAAAATTCAGAAAGAATTAATTCTATTGATAAAAAATGTATTGATGATGATACTGAAAAAGCACATAAAAATGAAGGGCGTGTTATTTTATGTGAATTTACTTTGAAAAATGATAGGAAATTCGTTGTATTAGGAACATATAGTCCTAATTCTGGTGTAGATAGGAAGCAACCATTAAAAAGATTGGCATATCGCACTTTAAGATGGGATTCAGATGTGTATAAAACCTTAAATGATTTAAAAACAAAATACAAAGAAATTTTTTGGATAGGTGATTTGAATGTTGCTATAAAAAATAATGATATGGCTTATAAAATGAATATAGCTGGTACAACAATCGAAGAAAGACATAATTTCAATAATTTTCTCAAAGATGGATGGATAGATACTTTTGATGAATTAAATACTGAAAAAAATAATATTATTGAACGTTGTACTTATGGATATAATATAAAATGTAAATTAAGATTAGATTATATAATTTGTTGCGAAAGAATGAAAGAGTGTATTCAAGAATCTCAAATTATTTATGGATATAATGATGTCAGTGATCATCTTCCAATTATGTGTACATTTAAAAACTTGCCGGATGAATAAATTCAAATGTATTCTCTTCAATTAATTTGTTTTTATTATTGATTTCACAAAAAAGTAAATACATTAAAAGAATTATTACAATAACTAATATCATCATTTTTATTTATAGAAATTTAAAGTAAAATTACTTTAAATTTTTCTTAAAGATCGGTGTTTGAAATGTTAAAAGATGTAAAATTTGAATCACTTTTTCTACAATTTTTTTCATAATCAAAAAAAATTTCCATACAATCATTGTTATAATTTTTCTTACATTGATAGAAATTGTGTAAAATTTTTGAACATTTGTCATCTTCAGATAAAAAAAATCCAGATATTTTATTAATTATACTATGTCCTATTGATGAACCGGCTCCAAACATTATACCATCTATAAGTGTTGATGTGATACCGCTATTATTAGATTGTGTTTTAGCAGGTGGTGGATTTTTTCTTTTATGAGCAGGTAAATTTGTCATTTTATTATTTACAAGTAAATTTTTTCAATTTTCAGGAAATTTTCCGCCATTTTCCTTAAATATTTGAAAATATATTTTAAGATTATGTAAATCATCTGGAGCGGGATTTGGACTTTTTACTTGAATAGCTTTTTTTAAAGCATTATATCCAATATCTAAATGTTTTCCAGCTAATAAACAAACAATACTCAATAAATTATAGCGAGTGTATGCATAAAAATTATGATTAACTAAAGTTGATTCATCTGTTGGTACAACCAAATCATAAATTTGTTTTATATATGGAACGACTTTTTCTACACATCTATTATCTATACAAACTTTCATATAGTAAACAAATCCATCAACTGGAGGTTTATCTACTGTTACTGCCATTTCTAAATATTTTAAAATAATTTCTAAAGACATCTGTGACATCATCGCGCAATATGCAATTCTTACTAAAGTAAATTTTTCATCGATTGCCGCATGAGTAGGGTCTTTAGTTTCATAAGATTTAACATTATAAATAAAACCATTTTTAAAATCATCAAGTGACATATATGACTGAGCTAAGAAGTATAAATTTCGTTTCGTTGGTTTAGCTTTTGATAATAATTCCACATCTTTAGCATATCGTTTTTCTGTTGATCCCCCGTATTTTATTCTATTTTGATACAAAATAAATATATCAAATAAATTAGCATATTGACCAACATTTAAAAAAGCTTCGTGAACGGGAATATCTAAATCATATCTACAATTAACATTATTTCGTATAAATCGAAGATCATTATGATCGTTTGTTTCTATATTTCCTTTATTGTTTTCATACCATTTTTGTTTAACCAATCCATGATTTACATAAGTGGGTAAAGATGAAATAGCTTTTAAAAAATCTGTTTTATTTTTATTTGTTTGAAATTCATCACCCGCATCCATCATTAATAAAAATTTTACTTTTACACTTTCAGCAAATTCAATTGCCTCATTACGACTTTCAGGAAATGATTTGAAACTTCCTTCTTTTAAATGTAGAATTTGATGGTTTTTTGTCGTAATTTCCTTAATATTTTTTATTGTATTATCAGTACTTCCAGTATCGAAAATAATAATGTGTTTGAAATAATTTTTTGTTGATTCTAAAGAAACAAGTATACTTTCCTCTTCGTTTTTCACCATCATCAAAACACCAATAATTTCATCATTTATTTTAACCATATTTGTTTAACCAATATTATTTTATCTTTTAAATAATATTGAATTTTTTATCTTTTCATAAATCCATCTACAATTTTTTTAGCTGAATTATCATACATTTCTAATATATTATCTTCTATTTTGTAATTCATCATTAATCTGGTAATTAATAAGAAAACAATTCCATGTATTAATACACCAGTCCATGTTGGCTTTCCATTTTCATCAATTGTTGGTATCGATAAATTATCATTAAATATACAGTTAGTAAGTTTAAAAACTTCAGGTGATGCTATAATAATAAATAAAACAGCACTTAAAATTGATATACACCATTTTTTTTCATTTGATACAGACATTTTTATTATTTAAGAAAAAAAAATATTTGTTTAAAATGGTTTTAAAATGGAACAAAAATATAGAATCCGTATTAGAAGTAATGGAAAAACAATGTCGATTGTATAAAAAAATTCATATGGAGGTTGCTATATGCATGTTGAAAAAATATTCATTATTATCAATGGCTGCGATGATTTTATCACCTTTACCCGCTTTTTTTTCAATTTTAGGATTGACTTTACAACAAGAACAAATTCGTGTAGATACAATTTTTGATAGTGTATCATTAGGAATAAGTTTAATAACAACAATTTTAGTTGGTGTAACTAAATTTGGTAAGTATGATGAAATTAGTTATTCTCACAAAACAGCATCATCTCAATACACTTCATTAGAACAAAATATTAAAAGACAATTAATGTTAGAAAGGTCAGAAAGAATCGAACCTAAAATATATTTAACTTGGATAATGAAAAAATTTGATATTCTTTATGAATCATCTCCTCTTTTCTCTTGTTCTACTTCTAAAAAGTATGAAAAAACTATTGAATTACTTGAAAAAGAATATGAAAGTCAAGAACATAAAATTCATAAAAATGAAGATAGCCTCAGTAGTAACAGTGGTGAAAGTGAAAAAATGTATAAAATTGATATTGAAAAAAAAAATGAAAATGATTTATTTTCACTTGAAAAAATTCACAAAGATATTGAAAAATCTGATGAGATATTTTTTTCAAATGAAAAACGAAAAAACAAATCCAGAGATTTTTCTAATAGATTTGATTTATCTAAATTCGATGATGAACAAATGATTTTCGAATTACATTGATAAAAAAAATAAAATAAATTTTAATATAAAATGGTATGTTATATTAGCTGCGGAATTACAATTATATTCTTAATTGGTATGGTTTACATGAATACATCAGTATATAAAAAATCAATCATCACTAAATATTATAACAATCTTTCTGATGATGCTAAAGAAGCCTATGAAAATATTGTTAATGAAAGAATGCAAATTTACAATAAAGGTTTCGTTCTTGGATTTTTTGTTTCTTTACTGTTTCTTTACTATAATAAATACGTTAAACAAGAAAAATTAACTGTTTATCAAACAGGTTGTATCGTCTTATCTGTTATGTTTGTTGTCAATTTTTTCTATTATATTTTATCTCCTAAATCTGATTGGATGTTAAATCATGTTTCTTCAAAAAGAGACGTTAAAAATTGGCTTAAGTTATACAAATACATGCAGAGATATTATTATTCTGGTTTGCTTTTAGGATTAATTGCTGTTGTCTCTTTGAATATGGCATTCAAATGTTAAATTACTTTCTATTTTAATTTTCAATTTATAAAATTAAAATAATTTCGTAGAAATAAAAATTCATATTAAATAAAATGTATAAACTTAATAATTCATGTCCTATAACTTCATGTAATTATGGCAGTGAAAATTTTCCTTTTGATTGTCCTAAAACTAAATATACCTGTAATTACAGAGCTCCTACTATTCCTCCTTTAAATCAAATTTACACTTATAAAAATGCTGATTTTTATTCTGCTAAACCTTATACTCGTCTTACTGATATGATTGGTGGTTCTATTTATTACAATGTTAATCAAAGACCTATCGAACAAGTATTCAGTGCTCCTCTGTTTATGAATAAAAGCAAAATCGAAGCTAAAATGTATATCGACCCTATGGGCTCTAAAAAACCAGAATACAACAGAATTCAAAAAGAAAATAATAACGGTGGTCAACTTACTTGGATTCAAGATTCTAATGAATGGAGAGAAGATTTAATTTCTAGACAACAAAGAAAATTTAATCAAACTGTTTATGATCCTAAATGGAACGTATATTAATAATTTTATTACTATTGTTACTAATAAAATTGTTACATTAAAAAAACATACTTAAAATATCATCAAACGTATATGATCCGAATTTAATCATATCAGAAGTTTTATGTTTATAACAATATGCAGGATTTGAACAAGTCTTATAATTATAATTTGCTTTATCACAACATATTCTACATTTTAATTTTGTATCACTATCATCTAAAATCATTGCTCTTTATTTTTACGTATTTTTTTATATTTCATCTGATAAACTTTTTCGAAATTTCTTAGAATCTGACTTCATTGTTTCTATATCATCTATTCCTATTTCTAATTGTTCATCAAACGGTAAAAAATCCTCTGAATCTATTTCTTCAACTCCGTCATTTTGTAATTCTATCATCACATCGTAATCTTCTCTATTTTTTCGTTCTCTGTATTTTATATATTCTTCATGTTGTCTATATTGACTTGTATTTGGCTTGAATCCTTTCATAGTTAATTGAAATCCAGAAATTTCTCTTTCTCTTTTTTCTATGTTCTTTTTTAAATTACTAAGATCATATCTCTTTTGTCTTTGTGCCTCGTCTTCTTTTTTAATTTCATCTGCTTTTGTTATAACTATAGGATGAATAACTTCAACTAATATCTGTCCGTTATCTTTATTAATTTTTCCGTCTTTATCTTTCATAGCAAAAACACCTCTTGATTTGTCACTACATGAAAGCATTTTTGTTCCATCATCATTATTTAAACAAGGAGCGACAATTTTAGCAACTGCCTTTTGACCTTCATAAAGTTGTTCGGGTGTTATTTGAGACATAGATTCAGTAAGTCTTTTAACTAAAACATCTTTATCAAAAACAGATAAATTATTGAAGATATTATTAGTATTTGTATTATTTCGTGGTTGCATCGCAATTTTATTTAGACATTCTTGATTTGATGAAAGAATTTCATCACGACCTTTATAATGAGCTATTTCTTTTTCAAGTTCTGAAATTCTTTTATCTTTTTCTTCTAAAAGAAGTTGTATTTGATTATCTTTATTTTTTATAAGTTCTTCGAATTCTAAAAGTTTTGAATCATTATCTTTTTGTTTTTTTGATTTACAAATTAATAAATGATTATTTAGATTAGTTATTAATATATTTTTATTACAGAAAGAACAAGCTATATCTATTTTTTTACCTTGTAATTTAAGACAAGCTTTATTTGTTTTTTTATGTTTATTTAAATTTGAAATAGATGAAAACGTAGTATTACAAAAATCACAGTTCATATTACTTGTTTATGCTTTATTTTTAAATTGGAATTTTTTTTGGAATTCCAATAATTTTATTGGAATTCCAAAAAAATATTGGAATTCCAATATAATAATTGGAATATTTTATAATAAATAAAGATAAATATATGAAAAATTAAATAATCAAACAAAATTACAAAAACATGTGTTGTTTTTTATTTCTTACCGTTTGAAAAATATTTTCTTAAAAACTAAAGTTGTTTCATTAATTCCAATAAAAAAAATGGAATTCCAATAAAAAATTGAATAAACCTAAACTTTATTTAATTACGTTAAATGAAAAATGTATACTTAAAAACAGTATTTTAAATTTACATGAATTTATCCAAATTTGGATAAATTTCGTTAAATTGCGTCAAATTGCGTCAATTTAATTTACAATAAATAAAGATAAATATATGAAAAAAATTAACAATAATCTTAAAATCATTTTAAATCATAATGAAATCATATGATTTAAAATGAAATTATATAAAACAATTAACAGCACCAAATCATACCCCAATGATTTTTAGGAACTGTTACTTCTAATTTTTTTAATATAGTATTAATATCTTCATATTCATCAATTTCAGGAAAAAATAAATATTCATCATTGAATTGAATACAAAATTTAGAAAAACCTATTTTTACTAAATGATTTAAACAATTTAAATAAACACCTTTTAATTCCGAAACCCATTCAAAACATAGATAAGGAACTTTTTGATTCAATGATAATATAGTTTCATATTCTCCTCCTTCTACATCAATTTTGATAACATCTGGTAAACCATAAATGTTAATCATATCATCTAATTTAATAGTAGGTAATATATGTTCTTTTATTTGAGTACATGCATAAAATCTAGAAACAGGACTACATAACCATGATTTATTAGTCGTAGAAATAGTATCATATTCTTCACTTTCATAGAAAGTAATTTCTTTATCCTTATTATGAACAACGTAATTAATACATTCAATATTTTCATTATGTTTGAGATTTTCTTTTAACTTTAAAAAACATTCTGGAAAAGCTTCAACAGCTATAATTTTTTCATATTTAGTTGAATTAGATAAAGACCATTTACCAACATTTGCTCCTATGTCAAAAGCTAGTTTCATTTTTTTCATAGTATAATAATCTATAAATCTATATTTTATTTTTTTTGTATTGAAAAAAATATATATTAAGTAAAATAAAATGTCAAACATTATAAAAATCAGTGATCTCGATAATTTATTAAACATTCTTTTGATAGGTTATTTACTTTATTCTATTTTTAGCTTTGTTATGCGTAATCCATTCTCAATTTTATATATTATGATTTTCATGTACATTTCAATTATTATTTATGTAATTTATAGTTTTTCAAGAAATTTCGAATTACAAGATGAAAATCAGATTTCATTTGTTTTTACTGATAAACCTAAATTTAACGATGATGATGTTTCTTCTATAGAAAAATCTGATGATTTAGAATCTGACAAGTCGTTAGATAAAAAATCAAAGAAAAAGTCAAATAAAAAAACATTAAAGAAAGAAATCAATGAAACTAAAAATCAAATAAAAGAACTGAAAGATTTAATAAATTCTAAATTTGAAAATCAAACAACATATTCTTCTCCGTATTCTTTTGTACCATATACTTATAATTATACATCTTTTTCAGATTTTGGTAAAACTGAAACTGAAACTGATGATGTAAAACAAACATCTGACGAAAAAGAAAAAGATGATAAAAGTGAACAAATTTTAGAAGATGCTTTAAGTGAATTAATTTCAGATAATTTTGAAGTTGTTGATTAAAAAATGTGTTTAAAGTTGAATTAATGATATTTAAATAATAAATATCATTAAATATAAAAATGAGTATAGTAAAAAAAGTTATTCTGTCTTGTTTATATTTTTTAGGAGGTTCATTTGCAGTGAAATGTTTTACTAAAGAAGATGTAAAAAATGAAGGATTAGTTTCATATGAAAATAGAGTTTATGATATAACAAATTATAATCATCCTGGTGGTCAGGACATATTATTACTATGTAAAGGTAAGGATTTAGAAAATTTTTTCAATATTCCTGAATATAGTTTTCATAAAAATTCTCGTATGACAATAAGTGATTTGAATAGAATATATGTAGGAACTCTAAACAAAACTTGTGGTAATTGTAATAATACAATGACTAATTCTATTTATGATAAAGTGATATATATTTCTAATAATTCATCACTTTATTTTTCAATTATATCTCTATCTTTTTTTATGTTCATGATTATATCAACGATTATAATTAATAATACGAATTTATATTTATTTTTTGGTAAAATAATTAATTTATATTGTATTTATCCGACAATCGCTGAAATATTGTTTTTGAATATTTTTTTTGTTTGGTGGACAAGTTTGTTTGTATTATCAATATTTGCTGATAGAATTTTTGAGGCACAAGGTGTTTGGATTAGTTTAAATATCGCATTTACTTTATTACCGATGACAAGAAATAGTATTTGGGTAAAATATTTAAATTGTCCTCATAATAGTTTGATGTTAGCTCATAAGTTTGTAGCTGTATTATCTGTATTTTCTGTTATAATAAAATGTATTTTTATTGTATATTTTTATAATATCAAATTTATGTATTCAGGACTTCAAATGTTGATGGGAACTGTAAGTTCTTTATCTATAATATTAACATCAATATTAGCTATTCCGCTAATAAGAAAATATATTTTTGAATTATTTTATTATTCTCATCGAATATTATGTGTTGTTACAATAGTAACCATGACATTACATTATGTTTCTTCAATATATTATGTAATTCCTTCATTATTACTTTATTTGATTGATTTACTTTTAAGAATATTATATATCAAAAAAGCAGTATATACTAAAATTGTAACTTATGATTTAGCTTTCAATCAAAACTATAACATCATGACTTTAAAATTTCAAGACAAAATAGATGTCCATCCAGGAACATATTTCTTTATTTGTTGTAAAAATATTTCTAAGACTCAATGGCATCCAATGAGTTTAATGAATATAAGAAATAAGGGTTTAAATTTCTGTATAAAAGACATGGGTGAAAATTCTTGGAGTCATGAATTAATAAAATATAATGAAAATAACGAAGATATTGATATACTTATACAAGGACCTTATATGCATTTCAAACTCAACTATAATTATAAAAATTTCGTATTTATATCTACTGGTGTTGGTGTAACACCTTTTTTTTCTGTTTTAGATGATATTAAAAAGAAAAAACCTGAAAATATAAACAATATTATTTTCATTTGGATTGTTCCTCATGAATCATATATTGTTCCTTTTCTCAATATATTTGATAGTATTGATACTAAATTAATCACAGTTTATATTTATATAACTAGATCGATTGAAGATAATAATCAAATTATAAATGATAAATATTATCTTTTATTTAATATAATCAAGAAAAGACCTAATATTGAAAATGTTATCAATGAATATATTTCGTCTAATGATATCGTTAATATCACTGATATGTGTATCTATTCTTGTGCATCTCCTACATTATCCAAAGAATTATTTAAAATTTGTAGTAAACTTGATATAGATTTATATAATGAAAACTTTACTTAAAAAGATATATTTTAAAATAAAAATGCTGAAAAGATTATATTTATTATTTTCATATTTTGTTACATCATCATTTTCTGAAAAATGTTATAATATAAATGATATCGATCCTAATTTGAATCTTTTTACTTATAAAGGAAAAGTTTATGATGCTACTGATTATAATCATCCTGGAGGTAAAGGTGATATAAATAAATTAGTTGGAAATGAATTGTCTGATTTTGTTAATGATAAAAAGTATAGTTTTCATCTTGATTCAAACCGATTTTATACTCATTTAGATAAAATGTATGTTGGTGATTTATTAGAGTCATGTATTACAACAACTGGTATTACAACAACTGGTATTACAACAACTGGTATTACAACAACTGGTATTACAACAACTGGTATTACAACAACTGGTATTTCAACAACTGGTATTCCATTACCTTGTGATAATAAAGTTGTAAATTCATCAAATAAATTATCTTTTCATTTAACCACTTTAAGTTTAGTAATGATTTTGCTATTATTATAAAAACATATATAACAGTTTAATTTTGTTTTTTATGAAAAAAATAAAATATTATGTTAAATAAATGTCTGAATATCCTGTTTTTCACTTTCGTTTTGAAAAACCAAAAACATTTATTCAATTCACATTTAAAAATAATATTGTTGATTTTAATTTGAATAATGAATTTGACATAAAAATTGACGAAAAAATGTATGATTTAAATACAATAATTTCGTTAAAATTTGAATTGAATAATGAACCAGAAATAATAATTGATTACAATATAAAAGATCAACCAAAAATTAATTTTAAAATGAATGATTTATTTTCTATGATAAATGAATTGAAAAATAAAGTTTCAAATGATATAGAAAGTGTAGAGAATAAAGTTGTGGTAGAAAATAAAGATGTAGAAGAAAGTGAAGAAAATAAAGATGTAGAAGAAAGTGAAGAAAATAAAGATGTAGAAGAAAGTATAGAAAAAAGTGAAGAAGAAAGTGAAGAAGAAAGTGAAGAGAGTGAAAATGTTGAAGAAGTCGATAAATCTCGTGTAGGAAAAGTAAGAATGGAAAGAGCACGTCTTGAAAAAATTCGTCAAGAAAAAGAAAAATTAGAAAATGAGCGATTAGAAAATGAACGATTAGAAAATGAACGATTAGAAAAAAATAATGTGATAATGAAATCTTTGAAAAAAGATTTGGAGACAATTAAAGATCCAGATAATGATGTAATTGATAAAGCTTTATCAATACAGCTAAAAATGTTAGAACATTTAAAGCTTATAATTTCTGATAATCCAGAAATGTTGTATACTAATTTAATACATATCGTAACAGAATTAATGAAATATGTTGAAACGATAAATACGGAAGATTGTGATAAAAAGACTCTGATAATAAAAAGTATTAAAACGTTTCTGGAATATCAGAAAATGAATTCACCAGAAACAGATTTAATACTTGATACTATTTGTCCTGAATTGATTGATGTTTTGTTATTAGTTGATAAAAGAAAAATTGTTTTCAAAAGGAAACTAAATTGTTTTTTGCCGTGGTGTGCCTAAATGATTTTTTTAAGTTATTATTAAGTTAAAAAAATGTATTTGATTTAAAAAATTTATGATATTATTTTTCTTTTACTTTTTCTTTTTATACTTTTTCTTCCATCAGAAGGTTTTTTTCTTTTTGATGCTGAAAATTCTAAGTCTAATTTTCTTTTTGACCCAGAACGATCAGCAACTCTCTTTTGTTTGATAGGTGTAGGTATAAGTGATTTGGATTTATTAAATCTATCTGTATCCATATCATTTACTATTTTAGATTTAAGTGATTCAATTTCAACAAAAGAAATTAATCTCAATGTTTCATCATTAAGACCAAATATAATATTATATTTATCATTACCATATTTTAATTTTCTAAAATCACTACATAAGATTTGTACTGGTTTTTTCTCTCTAGTCTCAAATGATTTAATATCAATCTTTTCTTCTATATTTCTATCATATATTTTTATACTTGAAGTTGACTCGTACGGTTTACTTACAGCTCGTGAACTTTTTGTTGTATAACACAATACTTTATTATTATTAGACATTGATAAAATATTAGTACATATATATTTAGATTCTATATCATGACTATATTTAAATTCTGTTTTTCCACCTGATTTTGTCACTGTTTGTATTGCAGTATCATGTTCAAATATATCAAAAGTATCTAATTCAAATCGTTCATCTGATTTGTCAAATTCTTCAAATTTTAAAATAAAATTACATGTTGAAGTACTAAAATAAAGATTTTGATCATCTGTTGAAAAATGAATATCATAAGGATCATGTATATAATATTTTATTATTTTTACATTACTATCCGTACTTTTTTGATATTTTGATTCTTCTCTATTTAAATCAAAGGTATATTTAATTTTATTTTCTTTCCATTCAACAATTGATAAATAGCTAGAATCTCCAACATAAAGAGGTACACATATATATTTTCCATCGCTTGAAAAATTGAATGAAATTAAATCAGTAGGTGTTTTATAACGTTTTTCCAATATTAATTTTGGTTTTCTATCAATATCTCTAATTTTATAAATCAACATTCTTCCACCCCATAATGTTATACCGATATATTTATTATCAGGTGAAAATTTCGCACAAGTTATATATAAATCATCATTAAAAATTTCATATTCATCTTCATCTTGATCTTCTGATGATTCACCGCTTTCAGATTTAGATTCACCGCTTTCAGATTTAGATTCACCGCTTTCAGTATCAGATTTGGATTCAGATGAACCATTAGATTCCATTATAAGTTCATCAATATTTTCTAAATATTTTGTTTTGTTACTACAATATAAAATTTGTTTAGCAGGTTTACGATTCTCACGATTATATAGAAAAAGTCTCTTACCATAAATTAATAAGATATATTTCTTATCATTTGATACTGAAAGTTCACGAAAATATCCTATATTTTCAAGAATCTCATCATGCTCATCATCTTCAATCATTTCATCATCGCTATCATATTCATCGTATTTTGGATAAATTTCGTATCCATATTCAGGTTTAATATCTATCTCATGTCCTTTTTTTGTTTTTATATTATATTCATATACTTTTTTATTATCAAATCCAGCACATATCACATTATCACTTACAAATTTAACTGAATTACATTTTGCTCCAGTTAATTCATTATTTATTGATTTTATATCTATTTTATCTTCTTCCATTTTTTATTATTATACATATTTTCTAAAATTTAAGATTTTCTTCTAGATTTTTTTTTAGACTTTCTTTTAGATTTTCTTTTAGATTTTCTTTTCCCATCAAAAAATTTTTCTGAAGATATCTTCCTACTTGAAGGAGAAGATTTAAGAGATTTAATTTGTCGAAATGATAATTCGGACGATGATGGTGATAATGTATTTTTAGGAGTTGATGTAAATTTTAAATAAGTTTTAGGAGTTGATGGTGATGTAAATGTAAAACTTCTTTTAGGTGATGATGGTGAATCAAATGTAAAACTTCTTTTAGGTGATGATGGTGAATCAAATTTCATTCTTTTAGATTTTGATTCTAATGGTAATGATTCATCAATTTTTTTTGAAATATTTTTTTCCATCTTTTTCATAATTTCTTTTAAAACTTCATCTAAATATTTACTATCTTTTTCGTATAAAATACCAGAGACTAACATGAAATAATTAAAGAAATCAATGTTCTCCTTTGTATCATCTATTAAAATAAAAGGAGAATTTTCACTTCTTATTTCATTAATTTTTTTACATTTTCGCATAGCAGCCATTTTTGAAGCAGCCACTTGTTTTAAATCTATCTTAAAAAAATCACTAATTTCTTTTTTTTCATCTCTAGTTAGTGGTATACGTTGTAAATCATCATTTAAAATAATATCGTCAAACACAGATTCATTAATTATTGTATCAACCTCTTCTTTTTTAGCTTCAATAACAAAAATTCTATTAATTATGTCTCTTAATTCATAATTTTCATTTCTAGATAAAACATAGAGATGATAACCAGTTTTTTTTAATTGAATCAACTCATTAAGAATACTGTCGAATTTTTTTGTTTTTTGTTCACTCTCACCCTCATAATAGTTCTTAATAAAATTTTTTTTGGTAATATTTTCATCGATTTCATTAACACTTTTATCTATTAATGTACCATCAAAATCTATAAATATAAATCCTTTATTTTTTTTATCGCTCATTTATTTATATATAACTAAAATAAAAATGAACGAACAAATTGTTTTATCGATAATTTCATTGACGCATCAACAATATCGAAAATATGATATTTAAGCAATTTTTTTGGATATTCATTTAGATATAAATTACATAAATTTAAAAAATAATATAAAAATAAAATAAACATGAAGACATTATTTGTATTAAAACGAAGAGAAGATTTCGATCCAAAAATACATATAGAACTAAGTCAACAGTGTGGATTATACAATTCAATCTTATATGTGAATAATATGTTGATAAATCAAGGTTATGAATCACAAATATCTATTTGTATTGATAATAATTGTATTAATGGTTTTATTTATAAATTTAAACCAACTCATGTAATAATAGAAGCCTTGTGGGTTATTCCTTCAAAAGTTAAATTACTGCAGTCAATGTATCCTCATATAAAATGGATTATTCGATTACACAGTGCGATTCCATTTTTGTCTGTAGAAAGTTCACAGAGTATGAAGTGGATACCTGAATACTGTAGAATAGATAATACCTTTATTGGTGTAAATGATCCTCGATTGCTAAATGAATTATCAATATATACAAGAAATATGTTAGAAAATAAAGATAATGAAGCAGTAAAAGATATGTCATCTCGTATAGTATATTTTCCAAATTATTATCCAATAACTGATATGAAAAAATATAAGGGAATGATAACAGATGATACGATTCATATTGCATGTTTTGGAGCAATTCGACCTTTTAAAAACACAATGACACAAGCATTGGCATCAATTGAATTTTGTAAAAGAAAAAATAAAAAATTATGTTTTCATATCAATTCTGGACGTAATGAATTACAGGGAGGAAATGTTTATGAAAATTTGATACAATTATTTTCAAATTTAGATAAAAATCAATATAGTTTAATATGTCATCCTTGGGCATCACGTGATGATTTTTTAAATATATGTTCTAAAATTGATATTGGATTGCAAGTTAGTTTTACCGAAACTTTTAATATTGTTAGTGCCGATGTTTTATGTAATGGTATAGCAATTATTGGTTCAAATGAAATACCTTGGCTAAATAAACGTTATACAGCTTCATGTCAAGATGTAGAAGAAATAATTGATAAATTACTATTAACTTATGATAATTTAGAGAGGAATGTTATTGAGAATCAAAAATCTTTAGAAGATTATGTAAATAATACAATTATTATTTGGAAAGAAAATTTGATTATGTAAAATATTCACACCATACTTTTTTAGTTTTTTCAATATATTCTTTAAGAGATTCTGTGTTTAATTTCAAATTATCCTCAATATTTTCATAAGTAGCTAATAATTTATTAGTTATATCAACACTATCTGTTGGATTTGCGTTATATTTTGTATTAGTGCTCCATGGAATATCATAACTACATACAATTGGTACACCTTGACTTATCAAATCACAAGCTACAATGTTGAATGTTTCTGAGAAGCTTATTTGTAATCCAATATCCATTTTACTACATACAGATAAAAAATCATCTTTATCATACCAATCATGTTCTATAAGTTCAAATTTATCTTTTGGTAAGTCATCAAATAATCCTTTAATATTATTATATATAGCCAATCCATTTGTTTCAACACGAGTACCATTAATATGATATAATAGTTTTTTATTTATTTTAGTAGCAAAATCTATAGAAGCTAATGCTTGTATTAATTGATTTTTTAATGGTCTAATTGCTCCAAAACAACAGATATTAATTTCATCTTTTTCTTCTTTTATTTTGTTTATGTTTGTATTATTCATAGAATAATAATTTGGTAAATAAATAACTTTTTTATTTATTTCATCATCAGATAATTGTTTTGCTCTTAAAAATACTTGGACTTCTCTAAAAAATCTTGGAGAATTACAAGCCATGTATAAATTTTTAAACAATGCATATTTTGAAATCCATGACATTGCGATACCTTCACAAGCGATAAATGGTATATCACTATGAAATCTAATTATCCATTTGATATTCGGATGTAATAGACATAAAATATTAAATTTAGTAGGAACAACCCATAAAGCTTCAATAATAGCATGAGTTGGTTTATGTTTTGTAACAATTCTATCTATACAATTATTATCTATTGCATAATCAACATATGATTCTATACCTAAAGAATTCAAAGTTGTGCAAAGATAGTTTGATGAATTATATAGACCAGTTTGAATTAATTTTTTTTCACCAGAATCTTTTGTATATAATCTATTCTTAATGATAAACAAAATTTTTACCATTTTGTTATTGATTTATTTTATAAACAAACTTTTTTATATATTTTTTTTTTGAGAGTATAATTATTTAAAGAATTAATTGATATTGATAAATGGCATTTGTTTTAAAAAACGACATAAAACGAATTGAGAATATGATTCGTGCTATTCATAATGATATGGATGATATACGAAATTCTTTAAAAAACCAAGTTCAAGGTCCACAAGGTCCACAAGGTCCACAAGGTCCTCAAGGTCCTCAAGGTCCTCAAGGTCCACCAGTATCAACAGGTGAAATAGATGCAAAAATTAATGAATTACAATTAACAGTTCGTGCTGTTGATGAAAGAATGAATAAAATATGTGATTTATGGAATGCAGACGCTGGTGGAAATGTATATTAAGTTTTAATTTTTATTTCGAAAAATTAAAATTCAATTTTGATTATAACACGTGGATTTTTTTTAATAATCTTCATAATGTATTTTACATGTACCATTATTATTAGATCCGTAAGCTTTATTAATTTTTTGATAACCAAAATTAGAACAATCGGTTTTGTAGAAACGTAAATCTGTAGGTAAAACAATAGGGACAACATATTCTCCACCACCAGCACTAATACCAGATTCATTAGTAGTATCGTTCATAATATGCATAAATCTTTCTTTATAATTTTGTCTCATATTACTGTATGTAATTTTAGAATTACCGTATTCTAAATTGTTATTGTTTGAGGCATATTTAGTTTCATAAAAAGGAGTTACAAAATTTGCGGGAGGTTTATTTTTACAACATTCAAAATCAGTTATCATTCCAGAATCTTTACTGTAGTAATTAGGTTCATTTGATGTGGCTAATTTAAATTGAATAAGTTCGTTACTCATTTTTATTTTATTATATGAAATTTAAAAAATACAAAAAAGTAAAAAAAAATGGGTTACGATTATATAATACAAATAGGATTAAAAATAACATACAAAGATGGAAAATTTGAATTCGTTGAAACTGATAAGTTGCAAAAATATTTCGATGAAGATGTATGTTTTGATTTTAATAGTGATTTATCTGACGAAGAACAAGATGCTTTTTTTAAAGAAAAGTTTTTGACAGTCACTTACAAACCATTAATTTTATTTGAAAATGATTCTTGGGTAAAAGAAAAATATAAAAATAAATATTCAGAAGATATAAATACGGAAAATGTAGATAAAATTGAAAAAATTCAAAAGAAATATTTCCGTTAGTTATTTCCAGTTTTTTGGAGTAATTCTTTTAATACAGGATGTCTGGGTTCAAATTTCTGTTGTTTTTTATTTACTGTATTTGATGTTTTTAATTTAACATTTAAGATTTCATTAAGTTGATTTTTATTCAAATTCTTAATATCGATTTTTGTATATATAGGTTGTTTTAAAATTCTATCTTTCATAGGTTTTAATTGAATTTTATTGATATCATGGATTAATATGGGTTTTACAATAAATAAATCATCCTCATCTATTTTTGTTTCATTTTGTGTAATAATATCTGTACTTGTTATAAAAAATAATGAGTAAATATAATCAAACAAAAACATATTCTTTATTAAAGTAAATGTAAAAAACTGAATTATAAAAAAAAAATTTAAGGTAAACATCAGTATATAAAAATGCTAACTCGCGTAGATGACGAAATTATATCTGATATTAATCGAGAATTATCAATTAACATAGATAATGAATTAAGAGAAGTTGATTATTTTAGAAGTATGTTTAGTTATATTAGTATGACCAATGATTTTTTATTTGTGTCGAAATTAGTGGAATATCAATCAATTTTTCATATTGATCATAAGTATAGTCATAATGGAATGACTTTATTACATTATGCAGTTCTTTGTAAGAATTATCATATGGTGAGAATACTTATAAATTTCCGTTGTAGTTTATTTGTGAAATGTAATGGAAAAACAGCATTTTATATGGCTTGTGAAAATGGATTTATAAGTATAGTAAGAAATTTGTTTATGACTCAGCGTTTTTATCCGTTAGATGTGTGTGATAGAGGAGGATATTCTCCTTTGTTAGTAGCATATCAAAAACACCATTACCCAGTTTGTAAATTGTTAATTGAAAATGGCGCAGATATTAATAAAAGAGCATATAATGGATATGGAATTTCAGAATATGATAAGATTCATAGATTTCGTATAGAGAATATTGATTCAACACCAGTAAGAACACCTGTTCCAAGAACACCGATAAGAATTTTGTTTCGAACACAAGAAAGAACAAGGAACACTGAAGAAAGAAAGGATGAGTCAAAGGAAAATGAGATGCCATCTTTTTTTATAAGAGAACATATGGAGATGTTGGTACAAACAAAGAAGTCGTGTCCAATATGTATGGAAGAATATAAAGAAAATAATGTGAAAATATTTGAAAAATGTTTTCATAATTCGTGTAATGAATGTTTCTCTAAAATAAACAAATGTCATTATTGTAGAATCAATATAAAATAGATAAAATTAATAAAAAAATAGTAAATAAAAAAAAATTTTTATTTTCTCTTGTGTATCAATAAAAATGAATTCGTATCATGGCTCTGTAAATGGACCTTCGTGTCACTATAAAAAATTAGCAAGATATAGCAAATGTTCTGAAGCTGAGGTTGCAGCTACTGCTGCTCCTACAACAACTGATTTTGTTTATGTTAAACCTAAATCTGGTGCATCAACTGGTGCTGCTGGTGAAAAATTTGAATACTTAAGTTCTGAAGGTTTTGAAGCTACTGGTGCTACTGGTGCTACTAATGTTGCACCAGCTCCTGTTGTAAAGTCTGAATTTGCTCCATCATATTCAGTTCCAAACTTTCCTCCTATTAATATTGATTCTCTTACATATGGAGGTAGAGGATGTGCTGGATACCCCTCAATCATTGATGCTTATTCTGGTGGAGGAATGATGTCATCAGCTGGTTCATGCACAACTAACTTTATTAATAATTAAAGCACCTCAAATTTTAATTTAATTCTAGTTTAGAATCAAATTGAAAAAATTGAAAAAAATTGAAAAAAGACTAATATATTTTTACGGAAATGGTAAACTATATAAGTAAGTTGGAAAAACATATGAAAAAAGAAGGATTTTTTTTGATTCGTAATAGTTCTCATATGATTTGGACGAATATAGATGGTGTAAAGATAACAACATCTTGTAGTCCAAAGAAATCTCAGTATGAAAATATTTTAAAAGAGATTGATAGAAACATAAAAAAAGAAAAAAGTTTTATTAAATAAAATAATGAAAGATAGTATTTTTGTAAGTATAGCGTCATATAGAGATGATGTATGTAATTCAACACTTATGAATTTATTTGAAATGGCAGAAAAACCCGAAAAAGTATATGTAGGAATATGTCAACAAAATAAAGATGAAGATGAAGATTGTGTAGGAAAATATAATAATAGAAATGTTCGAATAAAAAGAATAAGTTATAAAGAAGCGAAAGGACCAACTTATGCTAGATATTTATGTAGTGAATTATATAAAGATGAGGAATATTATTTTCAAATAGATAGTCATTCAAAATTTGTAAAAAATTGGGATACAAAGTTAATATTGATGATAGAAGAATTAAAAAGTAAAGGAGTAAAAAAACCAGTTTTAAGTCATTATCCGTTATCAATGGATCTATATAATAGTGATAAAACTGAAGAAGTTTCAAGAATTTGCAAACCATTTATAAATTCAAGAGATATGATATCATTTATGGCAAGTGAAGTTATTGATACAAAAGGAGAGTATTATTTAACTCCATTTGCTGCAGGAGGTATGATATTTTGCGAATCGTCTTTCTTAAAAGAATTACCTTATGATCCAGAATTACCATATATTTTCGTAGGAGAAGAAATACTTCACAGTATAAGATTCTATACAAATGGATGGGATATATATACTCCAAAGGAAAATATAGTATATCATGAATATACAAGAAGCGAAAAACCAAAAATATGGACAGATAATCCGTATTATTCTGATATGGAAGCATTCAATAAAGTAAGATATTTGATTGGATTGGATAAGACTGATGAGAAATTAACTGATAATATGAAAAAAAGTTTGAAATATGGATTAGGAACTGTTCGAACTTTAGATGATTATTATAACTTATGTGGTATTGAAATAGATTCAAGAAAAGTATCTAAAAATTTTTGCAGAGAAAATAATGAAGCATCTGAAGATGATATTTTTAAATCTAATGAAAAAAACTGGACTCAAGAAACATATGAAGAAACAACAAATGAAAAAGATTACGATGTTAAAGAAAATTATAATAGAAAAAAAAAATGCAAGAATAAATTTGATTTAGTTTTTTTTGTTTTAATTTGTATTTTTATTCTTGTATTGATGATTTTTTTCAATATAAATATTTAAATTTTATATAACAGATGTTGTTATATAAAATGATAATACAGATTAATTTCTATTTGTTTTTGAAATAAATTTTTTGCCTTGTTTTCCACCTTGTTTCTCGTATTTTGAAACATGTGTATCTGAAATTTCGGATACAATCATATTTCCACCACGTATTTTTTCAAAAATTATTAATTGTTGATATTTTTTAATATCAATGTCACCAAAACACCATATACCTTTCCAAATATATGCTTTGTTACAAGTCATTTCTTTCAAATTAGAAGACATATAATCTGGAATATTTGATACATTTTTGAAGAATCTCTCAGTATCTTTTTGAATACTATATTCGTTAATTTGAGATTTATTATTTAATTTATCATGTGAAATAAAATTTTTAACTCTTTGTTCTTCATCCTTTTTTTTTTTAGTTTTTTCATTATTCTTTTTTTCTGTCAATTCAAAGTTCTTTTTTGCTTCAACTTTATGTTCTTTATTATGATTTGATATTTCAATATCGAAATTTCCATTATTGATTTGTTTAATTTTTTCTCTTAGTTCATCTGCTTGTTTTTCATTATCTGAAATGATTTTTGAAAGTTTTTCGATTTGATTTTTATTAAATGTTGAAGATTCTTGAGCTTTTAGTCTAGAAATAGTATCGGAATTTCTTTTGATATTTGTTTCTAAAGACTTTAATTGTAGGTTAGCTTTATTTTTTTCAACAATACGTAATTTATCCATTTAACTTTGTAATATGTGTTTTTATTATATTAATAATGGTTTAAAATCAATTTTTTATTTATAGTTTTCTAAAAAATTAAAAATTCTCATATAATAAAATGAGTTTTAAACTTCACAATACATTTTTAGAAGAAGTCATAGAAAATATAGTTTATCATTATATAAGTCAGTTTAGCTCTTTAACGGGTCCTACTGGTCCAGAACCAAATGCTGGTATTTTAACTTCAGATGGAGTGTTACATGCTAGTATTTATCCTTATCAAAATAATCTTTTGAATCTTGGATCAGCCACGTTTAACTTTCATGATATTTATTCCAATAAATTAAATGTTAATGGTAAAATAATTGAAGTTATTGATGGTGTTTTGACTTTACCTCCTGGAACACAAATCGGAGGTATAACTATTGGTACTATTTTGATATTGGGCACTTTATCTAATTCATCTTTGTTACCTGTTAGTGCAAATATAGGTGATGCATATTTAATTGGAACAAGTTTATGGGTTTACAACAATTCAAACATATGGGTAGAATTACCTAATGTCAAAGGTCCTCAGGGTACTCAAGGAATTACAGGACCAACAGGTCCAACTGGCCCTACTGGATATACAGGGTATACTGGATCAAGAGGAAATACAGGTCCACAAGGAAAATTAGGTGATACAGGACCACGTGGTCCAACAGGTATTCCGTATCAAAATACTGGGACTATCAAATTAGGTGATTTTGATTTACCTGGTCCATTTAATTATATTTCTTCTATTCCTAATTTAGAATTATGGTTAGATAGTACATATTTATCAGGATACACTTTAGGACAGCCTGTTCAAAACTGGCCAAGTAAAGTAAATGCGTATACAGCAACAGCTTCAAGTATTGGAACAAGTCCTTTATATATTGAAGGAGCTTTGAATGGATTACCTGTATTATCATACATCAAAGGTCAACAACAACAAATATACAATTATCCTGTTAATAGACAAGGATTTTCAATGTTTTTATTATATTATCCAATTAATCAAAATGTTTCAAGTCCAATGATACAAGCACAAAGTAATACAACAAGTGAATTCTTTTATGCTTTATCAAGTTTTTATCCTGCATCACTTAATAATTATAGTATTCAACAAGTTAATAATTCTAATGAAATGATTGGTTTCTTTCGACAAGAATTTCAATTTACAGAATCAAATACTTGGCAATTATTTGAATTCATTTCGATAGATCCATCTTTAAATAATTTTATCAATTGTTATATTAATGGAGAAAGTGTATTCGCATCAGATTTATTAGGTTCTCCATCTGATTATACTGGTTCTTACACATCGACTTTAAATATAAATTCATTAAACGGTAGTATAAATTTTGCTGTCGCTGCTTGTATAGCTGAATTAGTTATTGTTAATAGAGGTGTAACTGAAAATGAAAGACAACAAATTGAAGCAGAAATGCTCTGGAAATGGGGATTACAATCTTTGTTACCAATATCGAATCCATATTACAATGGTCCGAATACAATACAAATATCAAATATTCAATCTACTCTTAACATACAACTTTTAAGTTATTTTTTTATTGAAAACTTACAATATATTGATTTTTATACTAATCCTGTAAAAACATTAGCTTATAATTTTAGTACTGGTGAAGTTTTTTATACTGATGCTATTGGTCCTACTGGTCCTACCGGTTTTACTGGTTATACTGGATACACTGGTTATACTGGTTATACTGGATATACTGGATACTCAGGATATACTGGATACACTGGTTATACTGGATACACTGGATATACCGGTTACACTGGATACACTGGGTATACTGGATATACAGGTTACACAGGTTACACTGGATACACTGGATATACAGGTTACACAGGTTACACTGGATATACTGGATATACTGGATATACTGGATATACTGGATATACTGGACACACGGGATATAGTGGATATACTGGATATACTGGATATACAGGTTACACTGGATATAGTGGTTATACTGGATATACAGGATATACTGGTTACACAGGTTACACTGGATACACTGGATATACAGGTTACACAGGTTACACTGGATACACTGGATATACTGGATTCACTGGATATACTGGATTTACTGGGTATACTGGATATACAGGATATACTGGATATACTGGTTTTTCAGGTGTAACGGGATATACAGGATATACTGGTTACACTGGTTATACAGGATCTACTGGTTACACAGGTCGTATAGGTTATACAGGTTATACAGGTTACACTGGATACACTGGTATAACAGGACCTACTGGAAGAACAGGTTATACAGGTTATACTGGTTATACAGGTTATACTGGAGTTACAGGTCCAACAGGTACCATGACAGGTTATACTGGTTTTACAGGTTACACTGGTTTTACAGGATACACAGGACCAACAGGACCAGAAGGTTCAGGTACAGGACCAACAGGTCCAACAGGACAATTTTCAGGAATAGTTTATCAAGATGTTTTGCCAGCAAATGGAGGAGTGATTAATTTAGGAGCATCAAATGCTGCATTTGACAATGTATATGTATCAAATATACTTAATATTGGAGGAGCTCAAATAGGTTCTCAAGCAACAGGTGTAAATTTACCTGCTGGAAGTACAATTGGAGGTGTTTATCCAGGAACAATTTTTATCAAAGATGTTTTATTTAATACAAACAGACTTCCAACATCCGGAAATAAAATGGGTGATTCTTATGTTATCGGAAATTCATTATATGTTTGCACTGCTTTACCTAATACTTTTACAAGTGTTGCTTCTTTTACATCATCAGCACAATTTCAATTTACTCCGTATGCTGATATTCAAGGTCCAACAGGTCCAACTGGTTACACTGGTTCAAGAGGACCAACTGGAGCTACTGGATTAGGATTAACGGGTTATACAGGTAGAACTGGTTATACTGGTTATACTGGTTACACTGGATATACAGGTAGAACTGGTTACACTGGTTACACTGGATATACTGGTTATACTGGTTTTACTGGTTACACTGGATTTACTGGTTACACTGGATTTAGTGGTTATACAGGATTTACTGGTTATACTGGATTTACTGGTTATACTGGATTTACTGGTTATACTGGATTTACTGGATACACTGGATATACAGGATATACAGGATACACTGGATTTACAGGATACACTGGTTTTACAGGTTATACTGGTTATACTGGATACACTGGATTTACAGGATACACTGGTTTTACAGGATACACTGGTTTTACAGGTTATACTGGATATACTGGATACACTGGTTATACTGGATATTCTGGATATACTGGTTATACTGGTTATACAGGATACACTGGTTACACTGGGTACAGCGGTTATACTGGATATACAGGATACACTGGTTACACTGGTTATACTGGATACTCTGGTTACACTGGATATACTGGATATACTGGATATACTGGTTACACTGGATATACTGGTTTTACGGGATATACTGGTTATACTGGTTATACGGGATATACTGGATATACTGGATACACTGGATATACTGGTTTTACGGGATATACTGGATACACTGGATATACTGGATACACTGGATATACTGGATATACTGGTTATAGTGGATACACTGGTTATACAGGATATACAGGATACACTGGATACACTGGTTATACAGGTTATACTGGTTATACAGGATACACTGGTTATACAGGATACACTGGATATACTGGATATACTGGATACACAGGATATTCTGGTTACACTGGTTATACTGGATACACAGGATATACAGGATATACAGGATACACAGGATACACTGGTTACACAGGATACACAGGATATACAGGATATACTGGATACACTGGATATACTGGATATACTGGTTATACTGGTTACACTGGTTATACTGGTTACACTGGATACACAGGTTATACAGGATACACAGGATATACTGGATACACTGGTTTTACTGGATATACTGGATATAGTGGATATACTGGTTATACTGGATATACAGGGTATACTGGTTATACTGGGTATACTGGATACACTGGATATACAGGGTATACTGGTTACACAGGATACACAGGATATACAGGCTATACAGGATATACAGGCTATACAGGATATACGGGATATTCAGGTTATACAGGTTATACAGGTTATTCTGGCTATACAGGTTATACTGGTTATACAGGATATACAGGATATACAGGATATACAGGATATACAGGATATACAGGTTATACTGGTTACACAGGATATACAGGTTATACAGGATACACAGGATATACTGGATACACAGGTTATACTGGTTATACAGGATACACTGGTTACACTGGTTATACGGGGTACAGTGGATATACAGGATACACAGTTTATACAGGTTATACTGGATTTACAGGATATACGGGATATACAGGATACACAGGTTTTACAGGTTATACTGGATACACAGGATATACTGGATACACTGGATATAGTGGTTATACAGGATACACAGGATATACTGGATATACTGGTTATACTGGTTACACAGGATACACAGGATACACTGGTTTTACAGGTTATACTGGTTACACAGGATATACAGGTTATACTGGTTTTACAGGATATACTGGTTACACTGGTTATAGTGGTTATACAGGATACACTGGTTACACAGGATATAGTGGATATACAGGATATACAGGATTCACAGGATATACTGGTTACACAGGATATACAGGTTACACTGGATATAGTGGTTATACTGGATATTCAGGATATACAGGTTATAGTGGTTATACAGGATACACTGGTTATACTGGGTATACAGGATTTACAGGATATACTGGTTTTACAGGATATACAGGATACACTGGATATTCTGGTTACACAGGATATACTGGATACACAGGATATACGGGTTTTACAGGTTATACAGGATATAGTGGATACACTGGTTACACAGGATATACAGGATATACTGGATACACAGGATATACAGGATACACAGGATATACAGGATATACAGGTTATACAGGTTACACAGGATATACTGGATACACAGGATATACGGGTTTTACAGGTTATACAGGTTATACAGGTTATACAGGATATACTGGTTATTCAGGATATACTGGATACACTGGATACAGTGGTTATACAGGATACACTGGATATACGGGATATACAGGATATAGTGGATACACAGGTTATACAGGATACACAGGTTTTACTGGATATACAGGTTACACAGGATATACAGGATATACAGGATATACTGGATACACAGGATATACCGGATTTACAGGATATACTGGATACACCGGTTATACAGGTTACACAGGATATACAGGATATACAGGATATACAGGATATACAGGATATACTGGTTTTACAGGATATACAGGATATACTGGATATACAGGATTCACAGGATATACAGGTTTTACAGGATATACGGGATATACAGGATATACTGGTTACACAGGATATAGTGGTTATACAGGATTCACAGGATATACAGGATACACTGGATACACTGGATATACAGGATACACTGGTTTTACGGGTTACACTGGTTTTACGGGATATACTGGATATACTGGATATAGTGGATACACTGGATTCACCGGGTATAGTGGATACACAGGATACACAGGTTACTCTGGATATACAGGTTTTACAGGATATACTGGTTATACAGGTTATACAGGATACTCTGGATACACTGGGTATACAGGTTTTACAGGATATACAGGATACACTGGATACAGTGGATATACAGGATATACAGGATACACAGGACTCACAGGTTACACTGGATATACTGGATATACTGGATATACTGGATTCACAGGATATACAGGATATAGTGGATATACAGGGTATACTGGATATACAGGTTATACAGGATACACAGGTTATACTGGATATAGTGGTTATACAGGATATACAGGATATACAGGATACACAGGATATACAGGATATACAGGATATACTGGTTATACAGGTGCCACAGGGTATACTGGATATACAGGATATACTGGTTATACTGGTTTTACTGGATATACTGGATATACAGGATACACTGGTTTTACAGGATACACAGGTTTTACAGGATATACTGGTTACACTGGATCAACAGGATATACGGGATACACTGGATATACAGGATATACAGGTTATACTGGTTTTACAGGATATACAGGATACACAGGATACACAGGATATACTGGTTTTACTGGTTATAGTGGTTATACAGGATATACAGGATATACAGGATACACGGGATTTACTGGATACAGTGGATATACGGGATATACAGGGTATACTGGTTATACAGGATATACAGGTTATACGGGATATACAGGATATACAGGATATACTGGTTATACAGGATTTACAGGATATACTGGTTTTACTGGATACACTGGTTTTACTGGATATACAGGTTACACTGGGTATACAGGTGCTACAGGATACACAGGATATAGCGGATATACAGGATATACAGGATATACTGGTTATACTGGATATACTGGTTTTTCAGGATACACTGGATACACTGGATACACAGGATATACAGGTTATACAGGATATACTGGTTTCACTGGGTACACAGGTTACACTGGATATACAGGCTATACAGGATACACAGGATATACTGGTTTCACAGGTTTCACAGGATATACAGGTTACACTGGTTATACTGGATATACAGGATACTCAGGATATACAGGATATACAGGATACACAGGATACACAGGATATACTGGTTTTACTGGTTATAGTGGTTATACAGGATATACAGGATATACTGGATACACAGGATATTCTGGTTACACTGGTTATACAGGATACACAGGATATACAGGACATACAGGATACACAGGATACACTGGTTACACAGGATACACAGGATATACAGGATATACAGGATATACCGGTTATACAGGATATACTGGATTTACTGGTTACACTGGTTATACAGGATACACTGGTTACACAGGATATAGTGGATATACAGGATATACTGGATTTACAGGTTATAGCGGATATACAGGATATACAGGATACACTGGATATACTGGATACACAGGTTATAGCGGATATACAGGATATACAGGATACACTGGATATACTGGATACACAGGTTATACAGGTTACACAGGATATACAGGTTATACAGGTTACACTGGATATACAGGATATACAGGATTAACAGGTTACACTGGTTACACAGGATATACAGGATACACTGGATATACAGGTTACACAGGATTTACAGGTTATAGCGGATATACAGGATACACAGGATATACAGGATATACAGGATACACAGGATACACTGGTTACACAGGATATACAGGATATACAGGATATACAGGATACACTGGATATACAGGATACAGTGGATATACAGGTTACACTGGTTATACAGGATACAGTGGATACACTGGTTACACTGGTTATACTGGTTATAGTGGATACACAGGATATACAGGATACACAGGATATACAGGATATACAGGTTATACAGGTTACACAGGATATACTGGATACACAGGATATACGGGTTTTACAGGTTATACGGGTTATACAGGTTATACAGGATATACTGGTTATTCGGGATATACTGGATTCACTGGATACAGTGGTTATACAGGATACACTGGATATACGGGATTTACAGGATATACTGGATATACAGGATACACAGGATATACTGGATTTACTGGTAGAACAGGATATACAGGATATACAGGATATACTGGTACAACTGGATATACCGGAAGAACAGGTTATACAGGTTACACAGGATATACTGGATACACTGGATATACAGGATACACTGGTTATACTGGTTATACTGGATTCACTGGTTATACAGGATTTACAGGATACACGGGATATACTGGATATACAGGAACTACAGGATATACAGGATACACTGGATTTACTGGTAGAACAGGATATACAGGATATACAGGATACACTGGTACAACTGGATATACCGGAAGAACAGGTTATACAGGTGCAACTGGATATACAGGTTACACAGGTTTAACTGGACATTCAGGATATACAGGTTACACAGGTTACACTGGAGCAACAGGATATACAGGCTATACTGGATTTTCAGGAGCTACAGGTTACACAGGTTATACTGGATACACTGGTTATAGTGGTGTCACAGGACCTACTGGAAATACAGGTTATACAGGATACACAGGATATACTGGATATACAGGTAGAACTGGATCAACAGGTTATACTGGTTATACAGGTTTTACTGGTTACACTGGTTTTACAGGTCCAACTGGTGTTACAGGTTATACAGGTTATACAGGTTCAACAGGTTATACAGGACCAACTGGATTTACAGGTGTAACTGGTCCAACTGGAGGTAGTGCAGCAGGAGCAACTGGTTTTATTCTAGGTTTAACAGGTGTAAATTATTCTGATTATATATATTGGGATCCTTATGTTAATTATTGGAATGTTGAGACATCAGGTACTGTTCACTTAGGAAGTTTTGCAGGTCAAACATCTCAGAATTCATACTCTATTGCCTTAGGGTATGGAGCAGCATCTTATACACAAGGAGCTAATGCAATTTCGATAGGATACTTCAGTGCAAATCAAAATCAAGGAACTGGCGCAATAAGTATAGGAGAACGTGCTGGATTTTCAGGACAATCGACAAACGCAATTTCGATAGGAGGATATGCAGGGTATTGGAATCAATCGTCTCAAGCTATTTCGATAGGTAACTATGCTGGATTTTCAGGACAACAGAGTTATGCTATTTCGGTAGGATACCAAGCAGGACAAACTAATCAAGCGAATTCAGCAATTTCAATTGGTCCATACGCAGGATCTTTAAATCAACAGTCTAATGCTATTTCGATAGGGTACCAAGCTGGTCAAAATAATCAGAAAGATTCTGCTATAAGTTTAGGAAGTCAAGCGGGCTCATATACACAAGGATCTTATTCTATTGCGATCGGATATCAAAGTGCAACAACTAATCAAGGACAATATTCTATTGCGATTGGTGCACAAAGTTCTTCAAATAATCAGGGAGTATATTCTATTTCAATAGGTTATCAATCAGGACAAACTAATCAGATGAGTAATGCTATTTCAGTTGGGTATCAAAGTGCTAATTATTTTCAGGGACAATACGCAATTTCAATAGGATATCAAAGTGCTCAAACTAATCAATCGACAGGTGCAATTTCAATAGGAGTACAAAGTGGGCAATATTATCAAGGTAATAATGCTATTTCAATAGGATATCAAGCAGGACAAACTAATCAATATAATAATGCTATTGGAATCGGGTATCAAAGTGCTGAATTTAATCAAGGAACTAATTCTATTGCAATCGGATATCAAAGTGGACAAACTAATCAGTCTATTAACGCAATTTCCGTGGGAGTATCCGCTGGAGCTTTTTCACAAGGAACAAATTCTATTGCGTTTGGGTATCAAGCGGGTATGACAGGACAAAACGAAAATGCAATTTCAATAGGATACCAAGCAGGACAAACTGGTCAATCGGCTAATACAATTGCAATCGGGTATCAAAGTGCACCAAATAATCAATCTACTGGTGCTATCGCAATCGGATATCAATCCGGTTTTTCAGGACAAAAACAATATTCTCTAGCTTTGGGTTACCAATCTGGGTATGTTCAACAAGGCACATACTCATTATCTGTCGGGTTCCAAAGTGGAATGACTAATCAAGATCAAAATTCTATTGCAATCGGGTATCAAGCTGGAGCAAAATCTCAATCGTCTAACGCAATCGGTATAGGTTATCAATCAGCTTTCTCTGGTCAAAAACAATATGCGTTAGCCGCTGGATACCAAGCAGGGTATATTAATCAATCTAGTTATTCCATTGCTCTTGGATATCAATCTGGAAATTTCGGACAAAATCAATATGCTTTGTCTGCAGGATACCAAGCTGGAAATTTAAATCAAGGAACATATGCTGTATCGTTAGGATATCAAAGTGGACAGAATAATCAAGGTGAAAATGCGATTTCAGCAGGATACCAAAGTGGAAATTTCAATCAATCAAGTAATGCTGTTGCTTTAGGATATCAAGCTGGATTTACAGGACAAAAACAATATGCTTTTGCTGCAGGATACCAATCAGGATATTTTAATCAAGGTTCTAATTCAATTTCGATAGGTTACCAAAGTGGGTTCACTGGACAATCTGTTAATTCCTTATCTATTGGGTACCAAGCTGGATTTTCTCAACAAGGCACTGCTTCTCTTGCGATTGGTTTCAACGCAGGATATTGGAATCAATCATCACAAGCAATTTCGATAGGATATCAAAGTGGTATGACTAATCAAAAACATAATGCTATTTCGTTGGGGTATCAATCCGGTAGAAATAATCAAGGAACTAATGCAATATCGATAGGATACCAAAGTGCAATGATTAATCAGGGAAATAACGCAATTTCAATCGGTTATAGAACGGGTATGACTAATCAAGCACAAAACTCTATTGTTATTAGTGCATCTAATTCTGGTCTTGAGGGAACTTCTGAGGGTCTATTCTTAAATCCTGTTAGATACGATACTGCTTATTCAGAATATTCATTGAATTACAATTTTGATACAAAAGAAATAACTTATTCTAATCCTGTTGTAAATGTTATTGATCAATCAACTTATAATGAAAGTGGAAAAATAACCAGCATTGTTTATTCATATCCAGTAACCATCAATGATAGAAATATTTATGCTAATATTAATAACATTATTAATAATCCTCAATTATATTATTTTGGACCATCAACAGAACCTCTTTGGATTGCTGTTGGTTCAGGAACAAATACAATTGCTTATTCAGCTGACAGTATTAATTGGTTAGGATTATCAACTACTGTATTCTCAACATCAGGAAACTCTGTTAAATGGAATGGAAGTATTTGGGTAGCTTTAGGTGAAGGAACAAACTCAGTAGCTTATAGTTACAATGGATTATTATGGAATGGTCTTGGAACAACTATATTCGCAAATTACGGAAACTCTGCTATATGGTATGAAAAACAACAAATGTGGATTATTGGTGGTTCAGATACTTCTAATTCTAATAATATCAATTATTCTTATGATACATTAAATTGGTCTAGTGTAAATTCATCAATATTCAGCACATCTTGTAATGAATTTGCTACAAATCAAAAAATAATTGTTGCCGTTGGAAATGGATCAACTAATACAATTGCTTATTCATTTAATGGAAGTACATGGACAGGTCTTGGTTCTACTATATTTTCCTCTACTGGAAATGGTATTTCTTGGAATGGAACTTTGTTTGTTGCTGTTGGTTCAGGAACTTCAAATAACATTTCATATTCATCAGATGGAACTATTTGGACAGGATTAGGTATCACTTTATTTGATTATTATGGTAATAATGTATCATGGAATGGAAATTATTGGATTGCTTCTGGAAAAGATACATTCAATACATTATATTACAGTCAAAATGGTATTTCTTGGACTGGTCTTGGTACATCTACATTTAATATCGAATCTACAAAATGTATGTGGAACGGTATAACTTGGGTTGGTCTTGGTAATACAACAAATACTTTAGCTTATTCAAGTGATTCATTAATATGGAATGGTTTAGGAAATACTATCTTTACAACATCTGGTAAATATGTTGAATGGAATGGTTTAAGACGAAACACTATTTCTTTCCCTAACAATGTTATTATCGCTACAGGTACAGGAACAAATACATTGGCATATAGTTTAGATAATGGTATATCATGGATTGGTTTAGGAACTTCAATATTCTCTTCAACTTGTAGCTTCGTTTTCTGGAACGGAAAAATATGGATCGGTTTAGGTTCATCAACTAACACAATTGCTTATTCATTAGATGCTACATCATGGACTTCAGCACCTAACTCAACCTCAATCTTCTCAACAAGTGGTTATGGAGGTAATTGGTTTGAAAAAAATAATTTATATGTAATTGCTGGTTCTGGAACAAATACTATCGCTATTTCCTATAATGGAATTGATTGGATAGGATTAGGAACTACAATATTTTCTACAGCATCATATTCAGTAACATCTAACAATAATTTGTTATTAGCTTTAGGATCGGGTACAAATACTATTGCTTATTCATCAACTGGATTAGTGTGGACTGGTTTAGGTACAACTATATTTTCAACTGTAGGAAAAAGTATTATTTGGGATTCTTCTAAATTCATAGCAGTTGGTCAAGGAACAAATACAATCGCTTATTCTTTCAACGGTACTTTGTGGACAGGTATTGGAGTTACAATTTTTTCAACATCTGGAAATTCTATCGCTTATAATGGATTTAATCAATATGTAGCAGTTGGTCAAGGAACAAATACAATTGCTTACAGTTCGAATGCTATTACTTGGACAGGTTTAGGAACAACTATTATTTCATCAGCAGGTAATGGAATTACTAATAATAGTATTATTTGGATTGCTACTGGTTCAGATACATTAAACTCTATATTCTATTCTTCAGATGGTATTAACTGGACACCAACTACTGGAAAAACTATATTTAGTACTCAAGGACTTTCTGTAAACAACAATAATCTCAAAATAGGAAACGTTTCTATCAAACATCCATTTTTAGCAGCTGGTAACGGAACTATAAATACTCTTGGATATTCAATTGATGGAATTAAATGGATTGGTTTAGGAAATACTGTTTTTAGTACATCAGCATCTTTCATCCTTTGGAACGGTTATAAATTCACTGCTCTTGGTTCTGGTACTAATACTATAGCAAATTCATTTGATGGAATATTATGGACTGGATTAGGAACAACAGTATTTTCAACATCTGGAAATTCTATTACGTTCGATAGTTTTAAATTTATTGCTGTAGGTCAAGGAACAAATACAATAGCTTATTCTTATGACAGCAACTACTGGTTTGGATTAGGAAGCACTATTTTCTCAACATCTGGAAACGGTATTATTTATAACGGAAGTAATTTATACATAGCTGTTGGAAATGGTTCAAGTAATACTATAGCATATTCATCAGATGGCACTTCATGGACAGGTCTTGGTACAACATTGTTTAGCACACAAGGAAATTCAATCGCCTTTAATGGATCTCAGTATGTTGCTGTTGGTTCTGGAACTAATACTATTATTTATGGAACTAATGGTACAATCTGGACTGGTCTTGGAACTACTTTATTTTCAACTGCTGGTTATGGAGTAGCATGGGGTAATAGATTATGGATTGCTGTTGGAGATGGAACTAATTCATTATTATATAGTTCTAATGGATCTACATGGACACCAATTTCTACATCTTTAACAACAGGTTATGGAATTTGTTGGAGTAAAAATAGATTTGTTGCTTCAGGAACAGGAACATATCAAATTATTTATTCTTTTAATGGAACAGTTTGGTATAATGCTGATAATAGTATATTCTCAACTTCATGTAATTACATAAGTTCAAATATTCTAAGTCCATTTACTAGAAATTCTCAAATTATACTTGATAAATATGGAGTAGAATTAAGTAATCAATTAGATTTTTATGCTAATAACTATTCATTCGGATACAATAATTTAGCTGTTTCCATAAAATCTAACAGAATTCAATAATTAAATTAAGCTATTATTCATTAATTTTTTTATACGTATTAACGTATAAAAAAATACATACATCAATTTATTTTTTTAATAATTAATTCTACTACAGGTATAGATATTGCATTACCAGCTAAACTATATAATTTAGAATCAGATAAACTTTTAGGTAACACGTAATTTGATGGAAATCCTTGCAAATTAAAACATTCTCTAGGAGTTAACTTTCGAATACCTTTATCATCTAAAATTATTGGAACATTATGTCCACCTTTTCCCATATTAGCAGTCAATGTTGGACAGCAATTATTCTTATTTTTTCGCACATAAAATCTTCTATACTGATAGACATTATTACCAGATACGTGTTCTTTAACATTTTTTTCTATTTCTTCAAAAACTTTAAGTTTTTCAGTATAATAATATTTATCATCAACAACATCATCTAAAAAATCTTCAATTTTTTTATTTTTCTTTTTTTCAAAATTAAAATCGAAATTATTAAACTTTTTTTCATCTAAAAAACATATAATATAAATTCTTTCTCGATGATGAGGTATGTCTGTTATTTTACACGTATCTAACACCTCACTTTTAATAAAATATCCTAATTTTTTTAAATTATCAATTATAACATTAAATGTATTACCTTTATCATGTCCTTTTAAATTTTTGACGTTTTCTAAAATAATTATTTCAGGTTTATGAAACGATATAATATCTAAAATTTTCCAAAATACATTTGATCTTTCATCATCAAATCCTTTCTTTTCTCCTGCTATACTAAAAGGCTGACAAGGAAATCCAGCACATAATAACTGATGCTTTGGTATCGTAGCTACATCTATATCATGAATATCTTTCAACACAAAAAAATCATCTTTTAAATTTATTTCATGAATTAATTTAGATTCATCAATCATATCATTTGCAAAAACACATTTCGATTTAATGACATTATGTAAAGCTAATGAAAACCCCCCTGTTCCACTACATAAATCTATATATGATAAGATACTCATTCTTTTTATATGAATGATATAATTTTTTTTAAATATCAGTTTTTATTTTTAATAAATCATCAATATGTCCATCAAATATTTTAGTCAAGCATTTTTTAGAATTTTTTAATTGATTCATTATACTTTGAAAATTTAATCTTGGTCTTCTTCTTTGAAGACATTGATTTTTATATGTTTGTACTTTATTTACTTTAATATTTTGCCATATATCTGATTTATTTGAAATTTTTGAAAAATAAACTTTGAATATTAACTTTTTATGCTCTGTGGAATCTACAAAACATAAAAAATCCCACTTTTCAGATGGACCAAATGATGTTGGTCCTTTTGAAGAAAAACTTTTAACTTCTACTTTTTTACCTGACATTTGAAGATCACCAGATTTTATATTCCAAATACAGTCTTGTTGAAAATGTTTTTTTATAGCTACTCTTGCTATATTCTCAGAAATTTCACATGGAAAATTTGCTTTTCTTATTTTTTTTAATTTTAATTTTTTATTAGTTTCAATTGTTATATTTGTATATTCATTATATGCTAATAAGATTTTCTTCATCTTTATAGGTGTGTCATCGTCAGATTCAGATTCATCATCAGAATCAATAATTTTTCTTTTAAGTCTTTTCATCTTTATAGGTGTGTCATCGTCAGATTCATAAATCATTTTAAACATACTGAATAAACTCCTTAAAAAATCATTTTTTGTAAATTTAGTCAAAAAGTATTCGAAAATTAAAAATAAATTACATTCCATTCATCACAAATAAGCTCTTTTCTTGTTTCGATATTAAACCACATATATGGTATATATACTTTAGAATTTTTACTAAAAAATCCAGACCACCAACTATAAGTGCTATTTGCTATTATAATTTCTTTACAACAACTCATTAAAAACATATCATGAACTTCTTCACCACTTATTAATTCAAACGCTATTTGAATATTTAAAATATTGAAAATTGTTTTTAATTTAGTCATAACATATTCTAAATCTTCTTTTTCATAAAAAATCAAAAGTTTTTTACTCTCTATATTTTTTATATCTTTTAAAGCATTAATATAATAATTTTCTGGTAGAATTGGGTGATGTTGTGGAAACTTTTTATAATCACCTATTCTAAAATGAATTCCAATAGTATCACCAGATAAAATAAAGTTATTTTCATTTCTGATTTTTTTAATTTGATTTTCAATATCTAATAATTGATTTATTTCATCAACATTATGAATAAAGTTATTTAAGTTTTGAAATGAACCATAAAAATTAATATTTTTATTACTTTCAATTATTTGATGTTTGAAATATCCACCAATATCATTTTCTAAAACTACAAACCAATCATCACAAAAAACCTCAATATTATCAAATTTTGTTTTCAATTGCTTGAATATACTATCCCAGTATGTTTTTCTTAATGTTACATTAGGACTAATATGACGTATGCTAATTGTTTTGTGTTCTAAATATAATTCATAATTATTCTTTTCATCAATATAGAATGATAATACAGTATAAAGTTGAAATAATTGGTTTCCTAAACCACCTTCATATGTTAATGTAACTTGTTTCATTTCTTTATTTTTTCAAATCTTTAATCCGTTATAAAAATGAAAAACTGATTTAAAGACATAATCTCAAAATCTCTGATTAAAATACACTAAATATGATTCATATTGAAGGAAAACCTTATTTTTTTAAAGATATGATTGATAATGGTATCCATGAAGTTATTGAAGAGAAGATAAATGAAAAAGGAGAAAAAATTAAAGTTCTTAAAAAAATACATAGATATACACTAGTCAAAAAAGTTCCAACTGCTGTTATCAATAGAAAAGAAACATGGAAAAAATTTGGGAAAGCTCTTGAAAAAGATAACGATAAATGTACTTTTCTTTCAGAACAAGAAGTTTTTATGGAACCACCTGAATTATTCCTTAAAAATCAAGAAATAAATAATGAAGTTAATGAAATCAAATGTTCTAAATGTAATGAAAAACATTGGTCTCGTATATGTCCTGAAAAAGAAAAATCTGATGATAAATTTTCTAAAACATTAGAAAAAACACCTCCTTCATCAATAGAAGTTGATAAATCTACAACAGTTATTATATCTAATTTAACAAAAGATACTAAAGAATATGATTTATATGATTTAATTATGTCAAAGGATAATACTATTAAAATATCAAAAATTTATATACCCAAGGAATTTAACACTGATATTTCAAAAGGAATCGCTTTTGTTATGACTAGAACTAAAAAACAAGCTGAAAATTTGATTTCTGCACTTAATAATGTTGGAAATAATAATTTAATTCTCAAAGTTTCTTTTGTTTCTGTTTGATAATTTTTTATGTTAAAATTGTTAATTTTATAACTAAAAATAGTTATAAAAAAGATTTACATTTTTTTAATACTTTTCTTTAAATCTCTTACTTAAAGAAAACATATTATTATAACTACAATTATGGATTTCTCAACGCTCGATAACTTTGAAGGTGTGAAATACATCGATGATAATTACTGTGATTGCTGTCATGAAACATGTAATATTCCTTTTTATCATAGCAATTTTTATGAAGTTGATTTATGTTCTTCTTGTTATAATAATACAAATTATCGACATAAAATTACAAATTCTACTCAATGTGATTTATCTGGAAACATTACTTGTAAAAACTGTCATATTATGATTCAAAATAATCGTTGGAAAATGATTCATATAGGATGTAAGTTTATTATTTTATGCGATTCTTGTTTTTCTATTCCTTCTATTAATTATTTTGACCTTTTTCAATTATTCAAAATTCTAAATCACCATTCTATATGTTATACATTCAAACAAACCTTTATTGATAATTCTATCGTTTCTAGAAAAAGTAATGTACCCATCTATTTTCAAACAAATAAAATATTAATTAATACTTATACTTCATTTCTTTCAAACATATCACATGTTCCAGATAATTTTGGATCTGTAAAAAAATGGTGTATATTTCAAGACTTAAATGAAATACCATTTTTTAATATATTCACAACATTTATATATGATTATGAAAATGATAGAATCGGTTCTGTTGTTATAGAATCTGATAGAACAATCAGTTTCTATATACTATATGATAATTCACAAGAATTTTTTTATGATCTTAATAAATGGAAACAAGAATATAACTTCGACAAAATATTATATGATAAGTTAAAAAATCATTTTACATCTAATACACTTATTGATGATTTAGAACTTTCAAAAATTTGTCCTACATTTAGCACATATATAGTTATAAATAAATCTCTTTTAACAAATTAATTTTTATAATCCTTTTTTATTATAAAAAAAAGAATATGTTCAGAAACACAAGAAGAAATAATATCAATTGTAGTAAAACATTAGAAAAATTATTAAAATCTGACGAAAAAACTTTTAATAAGTATTTAGACGAATTCAAAAAAAATACAAATTATGAAGAATGTAAATTTATAAATTTTGAACTTCAAAAAACTTTATATGATGGTATAGGTTTATTCTATACTGGAGAAATTCCTATAAAAAAAGATGAAATTGTATTTGTAGAAGAACCATTCATGGTATGTGATACTATAATATCAGTAAAAGATTTTTCTTTTGAGGATTGTGCCGCTATGGCTTTTATGTCTTTAAATTCTGAAGATATGTTTATATGTAACAAATTAAAAGAATTTGAAGTTGGAAAAATACATAAAAATTTTGCATCAAATATTAATACAACATATAAAGATGAAATTGAAAATATTTCTAATTATTTAATTGAGAATAACGAGAAATATAAAGGACTTGATAAGACAAAAATAAAATTAAAAGTCTTTAATGAAATTTGTAAACATGCTTTATATAGAATTGTATGCAAAGAAATACCAGAAATTGTAAAAATAAATGAAGTTTTATATGAAATTAGAAGAGCTATTAGGTATGGTCAGTTTGAATATTCAAGTAGAATAAATCATTCTTGTGATCCAAATGTTATAATCAATTTTGGATCACAAGAAAATACTATATCATTTACAGCAATCAAACAAATAAATGAAGGCGATGAAATTACGTATTCTTATTCTGACGATAAATCTAATTTTTCATCTAATTTCGGTTTTGAATGTAAATGTATAAAATGTAATAATGAAACCAAGAGTGATGGAAAAAAACGTAAATCAAAGAAACGTAAATCAAAGAAACGTAAATCGATAAAAAAACATTTAAAGTTTTATTTATAATAAAAATACATTATGTCAGGTTATTATTCAATATGTTTTGAACAAAATATGAGAATTAAAAGATCTCATTCAGAAAGTCTTTTTTTACTTGATATTATATTTGATAAAGATGACAAAGTTGAACTGAAAATTTGTGGAAAAACATTAAATGTTTATACTATTACATTTTCTATGATGGATGATGACGAATTTACTTGTGATTGTCCAGATTCAAGACGTTGTCTTCAAAAAAAGATTTTCTGTAAACATCGTTGTTTTGTATATTTTAAAGTTGGTAAAATAAAAGATTATTCTTTATTTATAAATCATAAATTATCAGCAGAAAACAAAGAAATTTTAAAAAATAAATTATCAAATATACATTATGTTGATTATGATGTTATCAATGATGAATTAATTTGTAAATACTTTGAAAAAACAACTATATCAGAAAAAGAAATTATTGAAAAACCTAAAATTGATGAAAAACCTAGAAATATTGATGAAGATTGTATCATTTGTTTCGAACAATTAAATTTAAGAAAAATAACAAATTGTAAAATATGTAATAATTGTGTTCATTCCGATTGTTTAGATATTTGGTTAAAATCAAAAAATAATTGTATATTTTGTAAAAGTAAATTTGAAATTAAGAATGAAACTATAAATAATTATATCAATTTAAGTTAAAATTTATATCAATAATTATTGATATAAATTTATTACTTTTTCCTTCGAATTGGTAAACTCATTGGTAAATGAGCTGGTGCTGAATCATAATATTCTTGTCTCATATTATGAGCATGTTGAAATCCTTCATTTACTGATTGTATTTCTGTTGGTGGTTCTGTAACTGTTTCATCATTAGTCATAGAAGATGGTGTTGTTTCATCAACAGATACTTCATTAGTTGTTGTTGATTCACCAACACCACCTCCTCCTCCTCTAGACATTTGAAATTTAGGTAAATTTGGTAATGTTGATATATATTGTGATGTTTGTCCTATTGATTCTGCTCCTTTTGATTTAGTGTTTGTTTGTTTAACAGGCTTAGTTGGATCTTGATATTGAAATTGTTTTTGTAATTGAGGAGGTAAATTAACGATTGTTGACTTTGTTGGAGGAGGAGGAAGAGGATTCTTTTCAATAGCTACTGTTGATGCCTTTTCTTTCAATGTTTCCTCTTCAATTTTATTTAACATTTCAATGATTTTCGCTTCTACTTGTGTTATATCAGCACCAGTAATAATTGAATCTAATACACCTTTATAAAAAAATTGAAATGTCGGAACTACTGTAACTGATGGAGAAAGACCTAAATCTACATTCTCTTTTGCTAAAGTACAAACATTATCAATATTATATTTACTATAAAGTTTATTAAACTGAGGTGAAACTATCTTACAGGGTGAGCACCAATCCGCATTAACATCAACGACTACTAATTTATACTTATTCAAAAGTATATTCTTATCTTCATGTCTCGTAATCTTAGGAAGCGGATTTTTATCCTCTTGTATTTTATTTCCAAAACTTGAAATTGTTCTGTATGACATTTTTATTTTTTATATATTTCTTTAAATTTACAAATTATTTATTATATTTATTTCTATTTTGAATGGATTCATCATATCTGGCACATCAAATATTTTATTTGATATTAACTTCTTTCCATTTTCATTCAAATACGAAAATACTGAAATTACACCATATTTTAATATCAATAATGACAAATTTCGACCTGGACATGTTTGTCTTCCTAATCCAAACATTATTAAATATTTATATAATCTATCATCATTCCATCTATCAGGATCAAAAATATTCGGATTTTGAAATACTTCTGGATTTCTTAATAATGGATTTGCTAATATCAATATTTCCTCATTCTTTTTAAAAGATATACCACTAAATTCACTATCTTTCAAACATTTTCGAAAAAATGTTACCACTGGATTATTCAATCGAAGTGATTCAAGTATTACATTATTCAATGATGGATCCGCTACATCCAAATAAAAATTATAACACGAATTAGCTGTTATTAAATATAATAAACGTAAAAGCATTATATTTATTAATCCTGTCATCGGAAATAACCAATGTGGAACTTGATCTGCTATATTTACTATATAATCATCATTATAATGAAATTCATTTATTAATCCTATTAATGATTCTTTATTATTCATACTTCTTTGAATATACATATGAATCATTTTGTTTTTTTTATTCTTTTTTGAATACATTATACTTGTAATATCATTACTTCCTTTGAATATATCATAAATTCTTTCATCTTTATATCCAAAAACTATCTGTAATGCTATATTTCTTGAACAATTCCGAAGATTATCAAAAGTTATTTTATCTACATTTTTCAAATAATCACATAATTCAGTATTTACAATATTCCATATCACTGAATGTAATTCATGTATTTTTGAACTTGTATTTAATATATCTTCATTGAATTTTCTTCGTATTTTCCATTCATTTGATAATGATATTCCAACATTGTCAGACATAAAATTATTAAAAAATGCAGTTTTTACTTTACCTGGACCAAATACAAAAGGCGAATTTAACAATATATATTCAGCTAGTGAAAAATCTGTTATTATCTTGAAATTTCCAAACATTGTCGACATATTTCTATAATATGGATATTTCTTCTTTTGATTATAGAAAAAATCGTTTAAAACGTGTGGATTTAAGAAATTATCACTTATTGACCACCAATATTTATCTGGTGTTATTATTCCACGCTTTATAACTAAAAACATTATGAAATTAAGTTTTAAATATTCATAGAATATAAAATAAAAAAATAAAACAACTATAATTATTAAAATTTGTTGATTTTTCAAAAACATTTTATTTATACTATTTTAAAATAATCTATATTTTAAAAATTCATTATCATGACAACGTTTTAACTAATGTTTTCATATATTTTCTTACTCTCTTGTATTTACTACATAATTCATCAATTGAAATACCATTTTTATATTTATCATGAATAATACTCAAAAACTGGTAGAAATCATGAGAATTTAGTTAAAATTCTTATTTAAAGACATAATAATTTATATAAAAATGACAAAATCTATGACTCTTGAAGAATTTCTTTTGAAAGCAAATTCAGTCCATGAAAATAAATATAACTATTCTTCTGTAAATACTGAAAATTTCAAAAATACTAAATCCAAAGTTCCTATTCTTTGTATCAAACATAACAAAGAATTTATTCAAGTTGCTAAAAATCATTTAGATGGAAGTTTATGCCCAGACTGTAGTATTGAATCTGCTAATAAAAAAAAACTTGAAAGCAAGAGCAAAGAATTTTTTGATAAAGTGAAAGAAAATTTTGGAGATACTTATGATTATACTAAGTCGGTATATGTTTCTGCTAAACAAAATATTATCATAATCTGTAGAACTCATGGAGAATTTAAAATGAGACCATCAGCACATAAAGATGGGGCTCATTGTCCAAGTTGTGCTATTATTACTAGAGGTGAAAAGAAATCCACTGGACATGATGCTTTTATTAAAAAATGTATTGAATATTGGGGTCATGATAAGTATGACTATAGTAAAACAAATTATACAATAAATAGAGAAAATATAGCTGTTTTTTGTATTAAACATGAAAAACTTTTCTATCAATTAGCAGCAGCTCATGTAAGAGGACAATATGGATGTGAAAAATGCAGTGAAGAAGCAAAAGAATCAAAAAAAATAGAAAAAATGAACGAAACTTTTGAAGAATTATGGTCCTTGAAAAAGAATGATATCGAAATTCATGTTCATAAAGAAACAGCATATATTAATGCTACAAATTTGGGAAAATCTATTAACAGAAAGTTTTCAGCATGGATAAGTAAACATAAAAAACTTTGTAATTCGATAAAAGAAAAACTTAACACAAATGATGACATTGTAAAACAAATAAATATTCATAATATGCTAACTATTATCCACCCATTAATAGCTATAGAATACGCTAAAACTTATAATAATTGTGAAATAAAAAATGACGAAGATGATGACGAAGATGATGACGAAGATGATGACGAAGAAGATAAAAATGAAGATGAAGATGATGACGATGATGAAGATGATGAAAAGGAATTTTTTTATGAATCAGATGATAATAAAGATGATTTGAAACAACAAGAAACAAATATAAATACAGGTTTTTATAAAGAAATATTAAGTTGGTTAGTTGAAGTAAGTAAAACTTGTCCTATGATGAGAGATCATTTACAAGTATCATCTAAAATAGATGAGAAACTACATGAAAATCTTACTAAATTAAAATTTTTCGAACAAGAAAATTTTGATGTTGTAATTGATACCAGTAAATATAAACTTGTTCTTAATGATATTATAATTACAGCAAGACCAGAAGATGGTTTTATTAACGCAACTCAACTTTGTAAAGCAGGTGGTAAAGAATTCAAACATTGGAATGAGTTAAAATCTACACAAGAATTAATAAACACATTTGAGGCTGAAAATTTAAAAGACGGAATCACGACTTTTAAAAGTTTAGATATTTCTAAAGGTCGTTATGGTGGCACTTGGATTCACCAAGATTTAGCCATTCATTTAGCAATGTGGATATCACCACAATTTTCTTTACAAGTCTCTAAATGGATTAGAGAAATTATTTATACTGGAAAAGTTGATATAACACATCAAAAAACAGAAATCGAACTTTTAAAACTTCAAAATGCTTACTCTAAACAATTACTTGAAAATAGAAGTCTTAAACAAAAAGTTTCCATTAAACAAAAAAGAGAAAAATATGATAATGGTTTTTTTATTTATATTGTTCAAAGTGATACTTCTAAAATAACCAATAGATACAAATTCGGTAAGACTAAAAACCTTGAAAATACTATAGCTACTTATAATAGAGTTGGACCACATGAATATGTTTTCTATATAGATTGTAAATCAGAACATATAATGGATGATACTGAAATATATTTACTTTCTTGTTTTTCTAAATACAGAGAATATGCCAATCATGAATATTTAATTATTCCAGAAGATAAAGATATCAAATATTTTATAAATAAAATAACAAATGTTATTAATACTGTTAATGATACTAATGATATTGGTACATATTGTGATTTATTTTTATAATCTTTGTTTCTAAAATAACAATTATTTTAGAATTAGAAATATACTACTTTTTACTTATTAGCATCACCACTTGTATCACTTTTCTTAGCAAACATTTTATACAACGCATATATCACTATGCATATCAATATAAACATTATAAAACTTGCTAACGAATTTCGTGACCCTTTAGCTTTCTTACATTGAGATATCTTATTTTGTCTTTTTTTTATAGCTCTCATTCTACCATAATATCCACAAAGTGAATAATTCTCTGGATCTGGTATCAAAATAGACTCAATAATCTTATACTTTTCAGCATAATTTTCTTTTATTCTATCAACTTTGCCGAAAGGTTCTTCATATCCCTCTCTCATCTCATAATCACTGAAAAATTCCTTAAATAACTCATAATTTTCACTTTCAACTACTTTTGCTACTTCTTTATCTCTTTCATCACTTCCCTTAACATTTTCCTCTAATTTTTTAGGATCAACTGTTATTTGATATACATCATTAAAAAATTTCACTGTAAAATCAACAGGTGTTAATGATTGACCTTTTAAAGGATAAGTTCTATTCAAATAACACACATCTAAGGATGAAAACTGGTAGTTTTGTTGTGTTCCTTCACCACAACAAGTTCCATCATCCTTATTAACTAAAGTTCCAGGGAAAAAATATAACATTATTGATGTTGGATCGAACTCAGAACCATTAATTTGGTCTTTTGAGTACTTATCAGTAATATTTGTTCTACAGGTGTTTTTATCCCATCCTTGACTGTTTAATGCCCACTCTTCAACTCTTGCCATATTCCAGTTAATTGGCTTACCAAAAGGATTCTGATGTTCGTGGACCATCCCTAACGCATGGCAAAACTCGTGGAGCGTAGTCGGTGCATCAAACCAACCTAAATTCATAGTGGGTTCTTTTTTATTCTTCGTGTATTTTGGGTCATAGTGATCGCGTCCTAAAATAGACCAAGCACCACCAGAAGTATTGAAAGAGATTCTCACAACAGCTTCTTCAGGACTCCACATTTCTTTAGTTTCTTCGTTTTTATAAAAACTAAACTTAATATTAACAATAGGTTGTAAACGTTTTGTAACACAATGAATAACAGCTGAAATAACATCCATATTATCACATTCTGTTTGTAAAGGATCAACTGGTAATGCAACACCATTATTATCAACAGCTGATTGTAAATCATCAGTTGGTGTTCGAACAATATCAGCAGGGGGTTGCTCTAAAAATGCTATTTTAAGAACTGCATTAGCTCGAAGAACTTTTGCTCTTAAAAAAGCAGCACGCATTCCTGAATGTCCTAGAATGGATTGTTTCTGTTGATCATCCGCAACTTTTTTGACTTCTTTTCCTTTTAATTCTTTATCAGCACATGCTTTGATAGATTTCCAATCAAACGTTTGTTCTTTTGGTTTTTTTTCTTCTTTTGGTTCTTCAGTTGTTATGCTAATATCTTTAGATTCTGTACTCATTTTTTATTATTATAAAAAAAAATTTATTTCATAATTTTTTAGTAGCAAAAAAATTGATATAGTTTTTTATCTATCGTTTAGACTTTAGTTTTATCTTCTTTTTTATCGGTTGACCGTGGAATCAAATACCTACATACTGAAAAAGATTAAGAGTAAGTATACTGGTTCAAGAGATTAGAATATACAGAACTTTTTTAAATTAAATCATATAATTTAAAAAAATGTTTTTAACACATCGAATGACATCAAAAATGTAGCGTTCATTTTTTATCTGTTGAAACTTTATCTTCCATACTATATATATAATCAGCTTTCATTTCAGTAGAAAATGTTTGATTTTGCATTTTAGCATCTTCCATACTTTTAGGTTCAATTTGAGTATACATTTCTCGAGGAGGTGGTGGATGTTTCATGGGTCCTAATTCATTTTTTTTTGTTGGCATCATAATATGAAAATAATTTCCTAATTTTTTGTAATCAGCACAAGACATTATTTTATTTTATTTACAAAGAAATATTATTTTTTTTCTTTTTTATATTTTAAATTTTGTATATAATCTTTAAGAGAATATTTAGATTTCCAATTTAATTCTGTTTCAGTTTTACTTATTTTCTTAAGTGATTTATATCGATCACCTTTTCGTTCTGGGAGAAAAATAATGTCATCACTGAATTCCTTTGCAAGTTTTAAAATTGTATAATCATCATCTGATGAAAGACAATAATTATCACCTTTTCCATTTTCCATAATTAAAAGTAAACCATCTATAATATCATCGATATGAGTAAATATTCTTGATTGTGTTCCAGGACTAACAACTGTTAATGATAAATTATTATTGAATTGATTTTCAAATACACCTAAAACAGTGCTATAACATCCGTCTGAAATTTGATTTTTGCCATATACATTATAAAAGTATGTAATAGCATAATTTAGACCATACCACTTCTCGTAATTTTTTATCAATTGAATATTTTGTGCTTTTGTAAAAACATAAGGTGATGAATCAATATCATTAAAAACTGCACTGCTAGCAGAATATATTAATTTAGCATTTTTATTTACACAATATTCAATAATTTGTTGTGTGCCTATAGAATTAGACCAAAAAGTTTCGTTTACTTTATCAAAAGATAAATATATTCTACTCATTTCACCGAAATGAAATACATAAGTAGGATTGAACTCTTGAATTTCTTTTATATGTTTTATATTCCATGTATCACCTTTAATGTATTGAATGTTATTGTTTTGAATATGATTTTTTTCACTTCCAGATGAATAATTATCAAGTGAAATTATTTTAATTTTTTCAAATGTAGATACTAATTTTTCTATTAAATTACTTCCTATAAAACCACTACCACCTGTTATCAAAACGTTTATTTCATTCATTTTACTATAATATTGTATAAAAAAAAATGATTTTTTAAAAATATAGACGAAAGATAACAAAATATGTATAAAGTGATAGTAAAAGAAATTATATATGATGAAAATTCTTCGTGTGAATATGGATTTAATACATTAGCATCAGCAAGTGAATTTTTATTAGATAGCTATTATGAATGGATTGATAATATTGATGACGATAATGATGCTGACGACATGCCAAGTTTGGAGATTTTTCATGAAGAAAATTTGATAACTAAAGTGAATAGTCGTGTTCCGTTGATTTATGTAGGACATGAAGATCAAAGTGATTATTATTTAAGAGTATATTTATCTCAAATATAAATAAAAATGGTTGAAGTAATTAGATTTGATTTTATTTTATCTTATTGGATTTTTATTTGGTGGATTTTATATATGCTTGGAATTGTTAAATATAATCCAAAACTTTTTCTTATTATAGCACTTATTACCAATATAATAGTATTCTTTGTTAAATTAAAAAATAATTTAAATATATTTCCTTTACTTATAGTTGTTTTTATTACTAAAATTATTCCACTTTATACATTGAGAAAGATTGTAATAAATTTCAAGCAAGATTTTCCAATTATTATTTATATATGTTTATTATATCTTTTTTGGATTTGTATGAATGATAAATTTCATTATTTATATGCTCTTATTGATAGAGATACAAATATTATACCACCAATGGAATATGTAATAGGAAAAATGTTGAATTAATGATGAATTTCTTGCCATGATATCGAAGAAACAACACTAGGTGTTGTATTTCCAAATGATTGTGTAGTAATCATTACAATGTCGGAATTGTTATTAATATCTGATGTTATTTGAAATATATTATTAAATACATTAGAAAGATTACTAAATAAAATATTCCCTTTACCTCCATAAACATATCCAGAATCAATAACAATAGAATTTGTAAATGCAACTCCTGTTGGAGATGTTGCGTAAACAATTAAACTATTATTATTTACAGCATTCCATGTAAATGTACCAGGGTCAGTTGCTGGTGAACGAAATAATCTAATTCTATAAAGTATTAAAGTATTATTTTGTGTATCTAAAATTGATATTTCTGTTGGAAAAATATTTTGATGATTATATGTTGTTTTTCCTTTAATTGCTAATATTGGTGTTTCAACATTACTAATTGGTATAGCAGAAATACCGTTATTTACTGAAAATGGTATTCCTGTTGGATTATATCCTCCTTCTGAAATAACAGTTGAACAAATTTGAGTTAAAGATCCTTGTCCTCCTGTACTAGAAATTTCATATCTTATCGGTAAATTTGGACTTACCATATATGGTGCTGTTAAAACATTAATATTTGTAATTTCATGACAGTAATTAATTTTACCATTAGCATAAAAACCAAATCTTATTTTTCCAACACCTAGCCATTCAAAATCAATTACAAAAAGTTGACATTTAGAAATATCTAAATTTAATCCACTTAATCCAGTTCCATCCATTTTATCAATATTCCATGAGCTTTGATTAATTGTTGTATCTAATGATGAATTTCTTAGATTAATACTTAATATATGATTTGAATATTTAAAAAATAATCCATTACTATCATCAAAGAAACCTATTTTTGATGATGTTGTTAAATCGTTTGATGAACCATTAATTACACCTGAACCTAAAAATAATAATGATTTTCCAGGTTGATATATACAATATTGTCTACTTTGATTAATATAGCTATCACCATTCCCTGAAACAGTCATAACACATTTAGAATTTTGACAAGATGCAGTTGCTATACCAGTTTGTTTATTGCAAATAGTTAAATAATCAGTTAAATATTCAGATGTACCTGTAGATTCTGATGGAAATTTTATATCAAGTAATGTATAAGGATTACTGACTCTTAATTTTCCAAAAGCATCTTCATTATAAACACTTAAATTATTTGAATGCAAAATATTTGTTTGATTTAAATCAGAAACTCCTGTTGTTGATAATCTTAAATTTAATGAAAATGATGTTTGGTTAACTCCAGAATTATTTGTAAAGATAATTTTATAATATTTTTTAATTGTTTCTACTTTATTTATATATTGTTGATTAGCATAATAAGTATAGTTATAGAAAAATGATGAAGTTGTTCCATCATCTGAGAATACAAGTTGTATACTACCATTCTGATCTGATAAAACTGTTATAAGAATTGAGTTAAATCCAGTAGTTTCTGTATAAACTCCAGTAAAAGTGGAATTATTATTAAGCAAAGTCGTAGAAGAGTTATTATTATCTGTTTTTGATAAAACACTTGGTATAAATGTCATTTTTATTAAAAATAACATTTTTATTAAATTAAATAATTAACCATTTTGTATTTCCACCAACATTAGCATTCGATATAATCTGAACTGATGAATAGTTTATATTAAGCAAGAAATTTGTATCACCGGCTATAGTATCTGGATTTTGAGAAATAAGTTGTAAATTTTTAGATATTAAATTTCCTCCTATATCACAAAAAATATGTGATCTTTTATAATTATTAAGAGTACTAATTAATGGTAATGTTACATTTATTTGATTCGATGATGTATCAATTTGATATATATCATATATACCTACTTCTGTATATAAATTAGTATAATTATTCAAAGTCATTACTGGTGAAACAGTATAACTTGTCATTGTATTTAAACCAGTAGGTCCTGTAACTCCTGTATAACCTGTAGGTCCTGTATATCCTGTATAACCAGATGGTCCTGTAGGTCCAGTAGGTCCTGTTGCTCCTGTATAACCAGTAGGTCCTGTATATCCTGTATAACCAGATGGTCCTGTAGGTCCAGTAGGTCCTGTTGCTCCTGTATACCCAGTAGGTCCTGTATATCCTGTATAACCATATGGTCCTGTAGGTCCTGTTGCTCCTGTATAACCAGTAGATCCTGTATATCCTGTATAACCAGATGGTCCTGTAGGTCCTGTTGCTCCTGTATTAGAAGAAGTTCCTGTTGGTCCTGTAGGTCCTGTATAGCCAGTATAGCCAGTGTATCCAGTTATACTATTATTGTTTTCTATAATATAAGTTCCCTGCATTTCATATACTTTAATTCGCTTATTCGCTAAAATATTGAAATGTCTATTACTAATTTTAAAGTCACTATTCATTTTATTTATTTATTATTTTAAAAACAATGTATATATTTTTTAAAATATGAAACTAAACAAATATTTTAATTTGAATGAAAATACAAATGTAAAAATTATATCTGATAATAAATTTGTAGACAACATTGATTTATTATATTTAGATTTATTTAATGATATAAATTTATTACAATGTTTAAACAAAGATTTATCAAATATCAAATATATAGTTATTGATAATATAAATCACAAAAATTTATATTTACATATAATAAACTTTTTAGTAAATTGTAAATTTAAATTGATAAATGAATCACAAGAAGACAAAAATTTTAAATTATGTTTTAGAAATAGGAAGATAAAAAAAATTGCATTTCATATTTATTTTTTTTGCGAACGTGGTACAAGTACAGCTATTTATGATTATGCACATTATTCAGAAACAATGTTAGGATATGAAAGTATAATCATCTCTCCTTTATCACAAAAACTAAAAAATATACGAGAAGTATATAAAAAATTTAATAATCGTTTTAAAAATTTAACATACATCGACATGTTTCATATGGAACAAATTTTAAAAGATGAAAAATGCGATATACTTTATGTCATTAAGCACGGTTTAAATGATGGTGTTTATTCTAAAAAAATCAAAACTTGTATTCATTGTGTTTTTGATATGACTCAACCTCATGGTGATAAATATGTCGGAGTATCACAACAAATTGCTAATAAATATGGAAAAACTTTATTTGTTCCTCATATGGTGATGAAAGCATCTGATAATAAAGAAAATTTAAGAGAATCATTAGGTATTCCTCAAAACGCAACAGTTTTTGGATATCATGGTGGAATAGATACTTTTAATATTGAATTTGTCAAAAATGTAGTTAAGAAAATCTCACGATTATTTTCAAATATTTATTTTGTATTTGTAAATATTCCACGATTTGATAAACATAATAGTAGATTAATTTTTCTAAATAAAATCATAGATTTAGATGAAAAAAATAAATTTATAAATACATGTGATTGTTGTCTTGAAGCACAAAGTTTGGGTCAATCTTTTGGATTATCTTTAGCAGATTTTAGTGTAAATAATAAGCCTATAATTACATATGGAGGTATTGTATTGAATGATAATTATCGAAAAATTTTAGGAGATAAAGCAATGTATTATAAAAATGAAAAAGAATTAATAGATTTAATTATTCAGTTCGATAAAAGTAAATATGAAAATGTTGATTTAAATTGTTATAAAAGTTATGAACCTGAAAAAGTAATGACTATATTTAATGAAATCTTTTGTAAATAAAATCTTTTGACACACACATAATTTGTGTGCGTTTCTGTGACTATTTTTAAATCTTCTTTGATTTAAAAATATATATGAATTAAAATACTCGTAATAAAGTTGTAAAATAATCATTATCATCAATTTTATATCCTACTATTTGAATACCATAGTCATTTTCAGAACCAACATTTAACATATATGGCACTATATTTGAAGAATTTTCATATGAAAAAAGTTTACAATCTACATATTTAAATTCTTCTGCATCATCTATATCAACATAATATCCTGGATTATATTTTTCATCTTTCCAACACTTTCCTATTTGTATTGCCTTTTCGAAATTATTTGTATTTTGAGCTAAATAAACTTTACCTTTTGTCATTGTTTCATCTTTAAAAAAATAAGGTTGGTCTAAATTAGGTTGAACACTTTTATAAAGAATATATTTATTTGAATTTAATATTTCACTTTTCTGATTTAACCAATTCAAGGCAAAATCTTCATCTTTTAACACAATTTGGTTTGGAAAATCTTTAAAATCATCAACATCATTATAAAATGTATCAAATGAAGTTTTTTGATTATAATTTAAAATAACTGCAAAATTTCTTGTCAACTCTATTCTTAAAAAGGAAATTAATCGTTTTAATATTTCATTCGATTTTAAAATCAATCTATTATTATTTATAAAAGATGAATTTGATAACGAAAAGTAATTTTTGAGTTTTTTATTTGAATAATTAAACATTTCATCTATCAATATATGATTTCTGGTAAATTCATCAATTAAAGATTCATTAAAATTATAAATATCTAAAATAGGATTCTCCTCATGTTTTTTATTGATAAATGTTGAATATAACCAGTAAAAGTATTCTAAAACATATCTACTAATCTTTTTTCGATTTTGAAAATCTACTATATTACTATTATTATCAGAATAAACTGATAGTGATTTTACTTTCTTTTTTGTATTTACAAAAGAAAAAGTTTCTTTATTTTCTATCAAAACGATTACTTTTAAATTTCCTCGTTTTCCATGAATTTCAGATTTTATTTCTTTATCTATTACATATTGTTTTACTTCCTCTAATTTTAATACATTCATAATCATTTGTTCGATCGATCCTTTATCAGAAACATATTCTAATTTTGAACTTATAGGACAATCAAAATTTGGAACTGGTTTGTCAAAAAGAACAGAAAATAATAAACCATTATTTTCAATACTTACACCTCTTGTTTTTCCTTTTGTATCAACTATCTGTGTTCTGACATTTAATTTTTTTATAAAGTCATAATCATCATTTTCAATATAAGTTACATTATCTAATTTATTGTACATATCAATAATACTTTGAGATGTATTTGAATCATAATCAAACTCAAACATATAATCATTTGGATTACTTTCATTCATTAACCCAATTATTTCACATTGAGGATATTCAGCATTATCACTTTCACTTCCTGTATGCATATATATAAAAACACATTTATTATTATTCTTTACTTTATGATAACTTTCCTTATGAAATGGTAATGATAGATATTCTTCATTATTTTCATCTCGAACAAAAATAAAAATATTATAGTGAAAAAATCTTTCCAATATAGTAACAAACTGTAAAGGATTAAAAAAGTATTTATTATCATTTAACGCTTTTTTGATTTCTTTGATTGGACTTTCATAATTTTCTTGTTTACATAATGTTGAAAAGTTTGATAAAACATTACTTCGAAATTCTTCAGTATAGAGAAAATATTCATCCTCTTCCTTTGATATAATATTAATTGTCTGAATTACATCAATAAAACTATTTGGACTTCTTTTTACACCATATCTATAAAAATTATAATTTTCCTTATCATCATCTTTAATATTTTGAAATAACAAATTTAATTTTGATGGTAAAATACCTATACTATTCTCTTTCACAAACTTATTTGTTTTTATTTTTTCTTGAGAATGCTTCAAAATTTCACTTTGAATTTTACTTTTAGTTTTGTTCTCAACATACTTTTTTGTTTCTTCTTCTTCCTCATCTTCCTCTATCTCTTCTTCTTCATCTATTTCTTCATCCATAATAATTTCCTCTTCCTCTTCTAAATCATCTTCATAATCTTTTTCACCTCCTTCAAATCTAAATATATTTAAAATAGATGGATCTTTTTTTCTTAAAGATCTTAATTTAAGTGCTGTATTTTGTCTTGTTTTAAAACAACACGGTAAATATTTGAATATACTTTTATTTTTCATTTTATTTTCCTTCATACCCGGATAAATTTTCTTTAACTTTCTATTTTTTTCAGTATCACATATATAACGTCTTGGTGAATATCCTTTTATTTCTTTTTTAGGAAATACCAAGATATCTTTCTTTTCATCAAGAAATTTTTTATATATATTATCAGGATCTAGTGGTTTTCCTTTTTCTATATGTTCTGTATAATTATCATAATCTTTATCTATATTCAAAGGATATTCTTGACACATATTACGAATATATCTTCCCTTTATAAATAATGTTGGTTCTATTTTTTCTAATTGTTTTGATTTTACATCTGCTTTTTCATTTTTTTTTGTTTTCTTTGTTGTATCTTGAAAAGTTGGAATATACAACTTATAAAACTTTGCTATATCATTGAATTTTTTATAATATAATTCCATCAAACGAGATAAGATAAATTGAAAATTATTTACACTTTCAAAACTTTTACATTTCAAAATATGTACTCGTATATAAGAATTTTGAGAATAATATTCATCATCTTCATCTTTATCATAATCTTTATACTTATCATCTTTCTGTTCTATTATACTAGCTGTTATTTCACCAGTGCTTTCATGATAAAAATATAATGTTGTTTTAGACTTTGGAATGGATTTATTTTCTACCAATGTAATGTAATTTTCAAAAATTGGATCCATCAATATCAAATCACATAATACTGTCTTGTTTAAATTTTTATTTGGAAAATCAAAAACACCTTTTATTGATACATTCTCTTCTTCTAAAATTGGTATCTCATTTTGAAATATACCAAAAAAATTATCAAATAATACTTGTTTTTTTATTGAAAATACATCATAATCAAAAATTACTGTAAAATCCTTTTCAATTATTACCTTTATAAATGAAGAATCGTATTCATTTTCTCTTCTCTTTTGTTCCTTCTCTTGTAATATCATTTCTTTTGTTTTCTTTGTAATTATTAATACCTCTTCTCCTTCAAAATCACCAAAAAGTTCTTCTTCTTCTTCTTCCTCATCTCGAATTATTTCATCTTTTATTCGTTCCTCTTTCTCCTTCTTTTTAATAATTCTTTGTTTATTGATATATAAAACGATTTTTTCAAGACTTTTATTACGAATCCAATGCTCTGCTGGAATAAAATCTCCAAATATCTTATAAAAACCACTACAGCTTGCAAATTGCACCTCTGAATTCAGAACAATTAAATTGAATATATCTAATATTGAAAATTGTTCGGGTATATCCAACTTCAATTTTACAATATTGTCTTCAATTATAAAATCTGTAAAGGGAATTCCTTCTAATTTTTCTAAATCTGTTGTCGATGATAATAAATTACTATTTTTATTTAACCAATCTTTGATTTTTTTTTCAAACTCTCTTTTCTTATTTGAGCTTTCTAAAAAACATTCAACTATATAATTCTTATCATATTCAATTCTTAATTCTGATAAAACTTCAAATAATTCTTTTAAAAGTGTTTCTACAAATTCTCGATTATTATTTTCAATTAAAGAATCTCTTAATTTTAATAACTTAGTATTGTAAATTATAAATGGAATTATTATATCATTCATTGAATTCAATTCTGATTTTTTTAGCAACATATCTTCAAAAATCTTTTTGAAATAATTCTTACCATGTGAAAAATTACTTTCATCAGATACATAATCTTTTAGTTCCTTTAATAAATCTTCAACAATATATCTTTTATTATCTTCAAATTTAGACGGATATCCATCTGGAAAGTATATGTATTTTGGTAACGTTTCAAATATAATTGCTAACTTATTTTTTACATTATTTTCACTATCAATATTTGATATTGATACTTTCTTATCATTAAAAAAGACATTCATTTTATTTATTTACAAATCTTATTTTTTTAATATTTTTTATAGAACCATTTATATCAAACAAAATAAGCAAGATCACAATATAATTTAAAAAAAATGATTAAATTAGTATCTTACATAAACTTTTATAAGTATGAATATTCCAGATGAGTATAAATCACTTAGTTTACATATAGCTTTAGAAAGAGCTGATAAGAATAAAGATTGGAAAGCTTTTCGAGAAATATATAAAATATCTCCTATCACTTTAAAAAGTCATTTAATTATGACTTCTATATTTGACTACAATTATCTTAAACTTTCAAAAGAAGAACAGAACCAGTTATTCAACTTATGAAAAAAATGAATTTATAATTAAAATAACACTGAAAAAGACATTATAATGATGAGATTTAGTCTTATTGCTTCGTATTTGAGACACAGTATAAATATACATATTATTCTATGGTATATTTCTATTTATATTCTCCGACTTTATTTTATATTGAACATATATTGGTTATATGCACCGTTCTTAATTATCATTTATTTATTTCTACTCGATTATATACTTTGATACCAATCATGTATTTATTTTTAATTTAAAATATAAAGAAAGAACAAGAAAATGGATTATATCAAAGAAGCAAAGTATGAATTGATTCTTGGAATAAAAAATGAAGAATCAAAAGAAATCATCAACATTCTCGAACAATATTATAAAGATTTAGTAGAAATAACTAAAGTAAACAACTTAAAAACACAAAAAACCGAAAAACAAACAATAAAATATGTTCTTAATGTGTTTGTCTTCAATTTTGAAGAAGATATTCAGTCGAAAGAACATAATCATAAATATTTTTTTTCAAGCAAAGAAAGTTTAATAGATTTCTATGAAAATAACAAAGACATTTTAGAAAAAAAGAAATTAACTGTTGATTGTATTGATTATATAAATCCTATCAATTTAAATCATGGAAGTCAAGAAATTCCATTTCATCATTGGAACGAATATTCAAAAAAATAAATTCAATTATAATATAATATTAATTGATATTATATTCTTATCTTAACTTTAGAATTCATCAGAATAGTCTGATTCTAGTCCGTTATTATAATTTTCTGATTCAATTTGCTCTTTTGATTTGATATAAATGGAGATTTTACCTAATGAATCACCTACATTTGATCGAAAAAGCAATGGTTTACCTGGAAAAATTTGCATACTATTACTCAAACCAGCAAGCTTTGTTATTCTACATAATTGTTCTGTAAGAAATTCTTGATTATATTCCACTGAACTTTCTGTTAATTCATCATCATCTACTTCTTCATTTTCTTCTCCAAATTGTACTGTTCTTTTCAATACTCCTCCAGCATTACAATGAAATACTATTTGATAACTCTTTGCTGTTACCTTTATCGTTGTCCCAATATTTGCCATATCCTTTGACATCTTCTGAAATTCAGATGAAGGTACTATTACGGGTTTCAAATATCCTGTAGGAATATCTATATCCAAATTCTGAACGTTCTGAATCTTTATAAATGACGTCGATACTCGATTATTCTCCTTTGGAATCACCTTTATCGCCAAATCATTTGGAGACTTATCATCTATGAATAATTCGATATTATCTTTTTTCTTGATCGAGCGGAGAAGACGATGAAAAAACGAGAGGTTGATTCCCAGTATCATTTTCTCTCCTGAGAATTTATAAATACTGAAGTTTTCGGCTTCAAGTTTAAGTTCGATTAAGATAGTTCTATGATGATCCATTTGTCCAAGGTATATACCAGTTTTATCAATAACAAAACAGCCAGTTTTAATATTATGGGCCAAAAGTTCGGATAAAATCTTGATACTGTATGCTTGGGAAGTCTTAGCTCTGAATATAATTGTCATATTATTTTAACATAATTTTGTATGACTTTAAATAAGAATTAGAAAAAATTCATTAAAATTTAAAAATCAATTTAAAGACATAATTAATTCCAATCATATCCTTCTTCATTTTGTCGAAAATTGTGTAAAATTAAACACTATTTAAAGACAAGATATATTTAATTAGATATGGAACAAATAAATATAATTCAATTGGTTGAAAAGAACCCAATTACTAGACTATCTAAAGAATATGAGAATTCTTTAATCAATAAAGTAAAGAATGGTTTCTCAGAAACACAACAACAGATGTTTTTAGCAAGTTTCTATTGCTATTTAAACTATGATTCAAAGAAAGACTTTATTATTAATTTTGATAATGTATGGAAATGGACAGGATTCAGTAGAAAAGATCCAGCCAAAAGATTACTTGAAAAATATTTTACACCTGAAATTGACTTTAAAATTATTTTCCGCCAATCGGAGGAAAATAATGATGAAGCTGAAAATGAGACTCAAAAACCTGCTCCACCAACTTGTGGAGCAGGTTTTGAAGATGAAAACAAACTTAAAAAACCTGCTACGCCAACTTCCGCAGCAGGTCAAAATAGTTTTGCGGAGACCTCCGTAAAAGAAAATATAAAAAATGAGAAGAATTTAGGTGGTGCTGGACTGAATAAAGAAAACATATTTCTAAATATTATTACATTTAAGAAGTTTTGTATGAAAGCAAATACAAAGAAAGCAGATGAAATACTTGATTATTACATCAAACTTGAAGAATTATTACAAGAAACAATAGACGAACAAACAAATGAATTAAGATATCAACTATGTGCAAAAGAAGAAGAATGTATTGATAAAGATAATCAACTTATTGATAAAGATAATCAACTTATTTTGAAAGAAACAGAATTAAGAGAAGAAAAAGTAATACGAACAAAACTAAAACAAAAATATGAATTATTTCTCAAAAAAAGAATCGATATAGATAATAATTATGAAAAAGGAAACATGGTTTATATGATAGGATGTGAAGAATTACCAGATTTAGTTAGAATCGGTTGTACTGATAATTTTGCTAAAAGATATCTTGATTATAATATACTTCCATTTGAAATAGAAACTTATTATACAAGATATGTTCCATATGAATCTAGAATAGTAGAACAAATGCTACACGCTATGTTTAATAAATATAGAATAAAAAACTCTAAAGAATATTTTAAAGTAGAAAATCAGAATAAGTTATTTTTTAAGGAAGATGCTGATAAATTAATTGATTTTTTGGAAAACATAGATAAGAAATATAAAGATGTCAGAGATATTAAACTAGAAAAATATGAAAATATAATAGAAAGACATGAAAAAGAAAATCAAGAAAGACAACAACTAGAAAAAGAAAAGAAAAAAGAACCTATTGTATTCATTGATAACGTAAAGGAGTTTTTCGATAATACTTATGAAATAACTACATCAAGTAATGATATAGTTCCTCAAAAAGAATTATATCCTGAATATAAAGAGTATTGTTTGAAAAATAATGTTCAAAGTGTATTGAATCCAACTTTTTTTTCAAGTTTTAAAAAACAGCATTATTATAACGCAACAAATAATATTGAAAACGTTTATATTAATCATAAAGGAGTGTTTATTACAAATTTGAAAAAGAAAAATTCAATCATTAATAACGAATTAATAATATCCGAAACAGATAATGATAATTTAATTAATATTAATGAATTAATTACTGATACTTATTCAAATAGTGATAACAACGAATCTGATAGTGATGAATCTATTATCGATTCAATTGAAGATAATTTAGATAATGATAAAAATCTGAATAAATATAAATGTGTTAAATGTCAAATATACCTTGATAAAGAAAATTTTTGTAAAAATAAGAGGAGAAAAACAGGTTTGTCAAATACGTGTAAAATATGTGCTAAGAAAAAATATGATAATAAAAAAGAATCTACAAAAATTATTTTGAATGAAAAGAAATGTTCTAAATGTAATACTATGAAAAACATTGATGAATTTTATAAGAGAGTAGGTTCATCTGACGGTAAGACATCAGAATGTAAATTATGTTCAAATAAAATGTATTATGAGCGTAGAGATAAACGAAAACAAGAAATAGAAATAGAAGTAACAGAAAAACAATGTAAAGATTGTAAAAAAGTATTACTTGTTAATGCTTTTGATAAAAAGACCGATTCGATTGATGGCTACAATAGTTTTTGTAAAGATTGTATATCAATACAAAACAAAAATAAAAGATTAGTAAAAACAAATTCAACTTCAGAATCTGAAAAGATATGTAATTGTTGTAATATATTATTATCAATAGAAAAATTTTGGAATAGTAAATCAAATAACGACGGAAAATATAATAAATGTAGTGATTGTTGTAAAAAACAAAAAACAAAAAAGAGA
>Ga0214923_10000470_pt1 | contig 61477 bp, 59 predicted proteins | sample LL1510_MetaG_FD_177993 | JGI IMG/M metagenome (GOLD analysis project Ga0214923, IMG submission 177993) | Freshwater microbial communities from Lake Lanier, Atlanta, Georgia, United States - LL-1510 | ecosystem: Environmental > Aquatic > Freshwater > Lake | place: USA: Georgia | collected...
AGGGCTACACCCTGTAAAGCAGGGCTACACCCTGTAAAGCAGGGCTACACCCTGTAAAGCAGGGCTACACCCTGTAAAGCAGGGCTACACCCTGTAAAGCAGGGCTACACCCTGTAAAGCAGGGCTAAACAGCCCCCAATAAATACAAGTATGTCTTGGCCCACAGTAAAACCCCCATGGAAGCATGTAAAGTGGCTTTCCTGGCAAACTCCATCCTGGCTTTCTGGACCAAATCCCAAATGGGAGGATGAGAAGGAAAGTAGACCAGCTACTAGGCTAGACACATTAAAACAAGAGATTGAGGTTCTAGATAAAGCTGGTGAATGGGAATTCTTAAAACGCACATCGAATCCTTATGAATTAGTCTTTTCACAGAGCCAAGATCAGCGAATTCCTCAATCCATTTGCAGCCTCAAGCCTCTAAGCAGATCCTTTTTCAAGATGGTGGAAATTCTCACCGTCATGGATTTTTTTAGAAGGCATGTCAGCAATAAATCTGCACTGAAATCCGCCCATGTCTGTGAAGGACCCGGTGGATTTATAGAAGCCCTAATTTATTTAGCATCTAGACAATCATTCACTGTTGAGCATGCATGGGCGATGACCCTAAGACCAACAAAGACGAATATCCCAGGATGGAAACGAGCCTATCATTTTCTAAAGAAATCTCCGATGGTCAATATTGAGTATGGTGCCGACGACACTGGCGATATCTTAGTGCCACTGAATCAAGGAGCCTTCTTAGAAAAGACGCGAGCCAAGTGCCAGATTTTCACTGCAGATGGCGGCTTCGACTTCAGTGAACATTATGGGACTCAGGAGGAAGAAGTCCTCCCTCTCCTAATATCATCAGTTCTGATTGGCCTACAAACACTTTCACGTGGTGGCGACTTTATTCTGAAAATATTCGATACCGAATCAAGAGCTACCACGGATTTACTTGCCCTCCTAGCCTCATGTTTTGATCATTGGACACTATATAAACCAGGTCTTAGTCGACCTTGCAATGCAGAAAAATACTTTCTCGGGCGCGGATATAAAATCGCCCCAGGCTGGATTTTTAAGACATTGGTAGAAATACGGAACGCATATGCCTGTGGATTCAAGCACATGACTTCCATTTTTACAGAAATTCCTAAAGAAATTTCATCAGATATTAATGGCCTTATTGCATATTTTATGGATGAGCAAATATCAGCATTACACTATGCAGTTTCACACAAGGACGAATGGAATTCTAAGCCAGAACTACAATGGTCGCAAATCCAGGAACATTCTGTGCAATGGTGTAAACAATTTCAGATTCCTACTCGCAATCTTGGCCTAGGGTCTGCCTTAGTAAACAAGGCCAATCCTATTCCGTGGAATTTAATTGTGGCTTCACATAGGCATTTAGAAGATGCTGGCCCACCTGGATAGACGCTTCGTGCTGAGATGCGGCACCTGCACCCATCTTTTCCAGCATTCGAATCATTAAATTAAGAGACTGATGGTCGTAACCCTCTGGTCTAGTAATCATTTCCAGAATATTGGGATACTGTTCGCAGAATTCGGGAAATACTGCCTTCACATCATCAAGGCTGTGCTTATCCTGTAGCATTTTTCCAATCTTTAGAACACTGTCCTTAATGAAGGCGGATCTCTCAGTTGCATTGAACCGCGTTGGCTCAGTTGCGGCCTTCTCAGATAGCTGCTTAACAGATGTAGGATCCATACCAACCTTACTCATCTTATTTCCAGGAGGAATCAATGTATGTAAAAATAGCGCATCAGAATAGATATGTCATTTCCACCAAAAAAGCCATTTAATCCTGAAGTTACAAAGGTCCCTATACTAGGGCCTTCTTCCGGAAACCCAATGGCATTTCAAGATCCTAACTCAGTAGCGTCTTTAGGTTTACGAATTAAAGCATCTTCTGATCAGATAAAGGCGGATACACTCTATGATCCACCCCCGCCATTAAATGAAGGCTTTCGTAATCAAGTCTATAGCCCATGGATTCTTGGAACAGAGACATGCAAGAAGGAGGGGTTTAAGATAAAGTTTCCAGAGTCATTACTTAATATGAAGGTTCATCGTAGAACCAGAAACCCTATAAGTGGGTTTATTGGTTTAGTAATGCTAAGTTTTCTTGCACTATATCTCTCGCTTAGAAAACACCGTTAAAATACTACGGGTAAATAGAATCATGATCTTAGAAGAAGACACATGTATTAAAAAGGTAAATGAATGGATTGCTAAGACTAAAAGGGAAGCGTATGAAAAAAATATAAATTCCCAACCTTCTGATACAATTGAAAATGCTGAAGAGCTTGTTGCATATAAAAACAACCTGGAAGAACTAGAGCAAAAGTTAAGTAGAGCAATTACAGATGAAAATACCGAAGCCCTAACAGCATTACATTGGCCAGATGAACTTATGGAGTGTATAAAGAATATGGCAATCCGTGCAGAAATACTAGATTGCCTTCAACAAGCCTTTACGATTAATCACTTTAACAAAAGTCCAAAACATGAAGCTGAATTAGAAAATAACTCATAACTATAGATATGGGTGGGTCACTTCCCTATGAAGAACCAAAAGGATGCCCACCAGGCTTCCATAAACGCAATTCCTATACATCAAAGCTGGGACACCGTGTTCCTCCTAGATGCGTAAAAGCACAGACAGTATATGCAGAATCCAGAAAACATTTCACACAACGTATGCAGCATAGACAAAATGCCAGGCTTGAAGCCATTGGTAAGTCACCAAATAAAACACTTCATTGCCCACCAGGACAAGTTTCACGCAAGGGGTATGTAAGACGATTTGGTTCAAATGTAATGCAGAAGGGTTACACTGTAAAGAAACATTCTGGTAAAGAATATCATATTAAACCTGGTAAAAAATCAGTATATGTTAAAGCCAGCTGTGTAAAGGATAGAGGCGATCCCAAGGTAAAAGCTCCGGCTCCCGATAAGGTTGTTGGATATCTAAGAAAGGGTGAACTCAAGAAGCATGGGTATGTCTATGTCAAAGATCGTGAAGAAAGACGCGAAGCTCTGAAAAAGGCAATTAAGGAATTCGGAGCCCTGGGAGTTTACCATAAGTTAGATATCATTGCAAAGCTTTCTAAATACAGAGTTCCAAAGGCGGCAAGTGTATTCAAGGAGGACCGCGACTGGGTAAGAAGTAACTATGAATTACATATGTAATATAGCGTATCTCATCTCTGAATTATACTATACCTTGAAAATAAGAAGAGCTATGGATTCTACAAGACCCACAGCCCCTGTTATTCAAGAAAAATATCCGGTTCCCTATATTTTAGCATTTTTCTTAATAGCAGTGGCTATAGGAATATTTATATTAATCGAAAATTTTTCAGACATGTCTGAAATTAGAAATAACTGGCCAAAATATCGATGTCAGCCACAATATATGATTCTTGCTGGATTATTTGGGCATAATGTTAATGAGAATTTTGAATTCTGTCTTCAACAGAAAATTCAAGATAGCACAAAGGGTGTAACTGGGCCATTTGCATCTGGTATGTTCGGATTTACTAATATTCTATCAAACCTAATGGAATCTGCAAATTCTTTTCGTGTTATGCTTGCAACACTAGTAGGAGGAATTATTAAGATTATAAGTGAATTTAAGGCTCGCATGACTGCTCTTATGGGTCGAGTCAAGCTTACTGCAGGAAGAATGAAAGCTATGATGTATCGTATTTATGGAACAATGTTTGCGGTTGTCTATATGGGAATCTCAGCACTAACTGGTATACAAAATTTTGGAGATAGTTTCATCTTCCGATTTATTGATACATTTTGCTTTCCTCCAGAACAACCTATGCTTCTGGAATCAGGCGAAGTTATACCAATTTCCGATGTGTTAGTTAATGATATTCTTCAAGGGGGGCATAGGGTCGATACAATCTATAAATTCGCCGCAACTGGTCAAACAATGGTTGAGTTAGGTTCAGGAATACTAGTCAGCTCAAATCATTTTGTAAAACTCAATGGAAAATGGGTAATGGCTAAGGATCATCCTGACGCTAAACCTGCAGATCCTTGGTCAGGTGGTATAGAAAGGCCGCTGATTTGTTTAACAACACATGATCACATTTTACCAATAGGCGACTATATCTTCGCGGACTATGACGAGACAGATGAAGCGAATGCTGAAACACAGGCGTGGGTAGATACTGCATTAAATGGGCGTAGAAGACCAACGCCACACCCTGATGTTTCTTATGACATAGGGTGTCCATCGGCAACAATGGTTAAAACCCTTGAGGGGTTCAAGCCTCTATATGATATTAAACTTGGTGAGAAAATAACTGAGCAGGATACAGTTGTTGGAATACAGATTTCTGAGGTAAGCAAATTTTCTAGGCTTTCTAATACCCAACGTATTGCACGAGGCGCACTCATTTGGGATGCGAAAAAGAGTGAATGGGCACGAGCATATTCCATGCTTCCTGATGCAATTTCTGGGCCTACTGAAGTAATTGCACTATTTGTAAGTCCCGGTGCAAAATATGAGATACAAGGTGGATTTATTATACGTGATGCAATGGAAGTATATAGTCCAGATACAAAGAAACTCTATGCAGATACCTTATTAAAGTAGATCTACGCTCAAGACTAAAATATGATAATGCTAAGTTACAATAGATGGAGGCAAAATACCTCTTTGTAATTCTTAATTTAGCATTATTATTTGGACTAATAAGTATATTTAGTGATTCTTCAAGAAAGGATGTAATGGCACATTGGCCTGAACGCCGATGTGATTTTGATGTTCTATTCACATCATTCATGTATAAACCAGACAGTGATTCACGAACATCTTCAGAGTTTGCTTCAGAAAATTTCAATTTCTGTATTTCATCTAAATCAAACAATTATTTGAAATCGATATTTGGAAACCTTTTTGATGTCTTAGAAAAACAAGTAGGTGCAACTGATATTCTGACACAAGTATTTAAGATTCAAAGGATGCAATTAAATTCGATATATTCACCTTTCTCTACACTAATGACTAAATTTTTTGCAAAATTTAAGCAAATTGGCTCACTCGCTTCCAGGATATTTCAACACTTATATATGGCCATGAAAAAGGCTGCAGGAACTGCGGTTGCTTCGCTTTATATGGCAATTTCACTACAGACTGTATTTATGAATTCAATTGATTTTATAATAAAAGTAATTATGATTGTTCTTTATATTTTAATGGGCCTTGCTTTTATTTTCTTTCTGCCTATCTTACCTTTCCTAGTTTTAGTTCTTATAACGGTTTCAGGAATTGAGACCGCTATGCCAGGATCTACAGGACCTATGGGATCTGTATTCTGTTTTGCGCGAGATACCCCTGTAATAATGAAGAATGGTGATCTACAGCCCATAAGTGGATTGAAGCCTGGTGATATATTGCGCGATGGTATTCTAGTTCAAGCAGTGGTTGAAGTTCCTGGAGAGAAACTTTATAACATAGATGGCATCTTAGTGAGTGGATACCATTGTCTGTATCACAACAATGACATAATATATGTGAAGGATCATCCTAGAGCAGTTGCATCATTGCTAAAGGAGCAAACCCTGTGGACACTTATTACAGATAGGCGTGAGATTCCGGTTATGGGTTTAAGAGGGGCACTAAGATTCTTAGATTGGGATGAAATTCCAGATTCCAGAGTGGCTGAGACGGCCTGGGAGGATGTGGCAAATGGAATCTTAAACGGAGACCGCGTTAGTAAAGCAATGGTTCCCACATCTGCCCCATGCTTAGATCCTTGCCTCAAAGTCTTTATTCATCAGGGAGGATGGCGTTATCTGCGTGAGGTCAAAGTAGGTGATCAAATTCGCGATGAAATTGGATGGACCCGAGTCACTGGAATTTGCGAGCGCACAGTTCACACGGCAATTGGAAGGAAGGATAATCGTATAACGGATGGAAATTGGTTTCTAAATTATGACGGAACATGGACGCATCCACGTGGCTTAATACAGAATGTCACATGGACAGGATTGCAACTTATTACGGAATCGGGAAGTTTTAGATTACAGATAAATTCGTCTAGTGAACACATAGTGCGCGATTTTACGGAGGTTGGTTCTCAGCAGATACTTGATTCCCACGCCCGGGTCGAGTGCCTCCTTGAAAAGGAGGCACAGTAACCCTCTTCGAGGGTCGAAACCCTTCTTGAGAAGAAGGATTAGGCTCCGCCGAAACCCTTCTTGAAAAGGAGGCACAGTAACCCTCAAATATCAACGCCTAACCCAAATAAAAAAGATGCGGACAAAGAAGAAGATGAAGCAGTTAATGTTTCTAGGTGGAATGATTCTCTTAGTAATTGCCGCAATGCTAGTTTCTCGTAGTAGCCTCATAAGAGGTGCGACACCTGAAGGATTCGTATCCTATTACCTGGAAAATGCTGGTGGCACTAAGGATACCTATGCAAAAGTTGGACCCTTTGATGGAGTAAGTCTCACATGCCCGGATGGAGTAAGCAAGTGGAAGTGCAATACTCCTAATGAACCTCTGAATGGCCCCGCGTTTCAGCCCGGCCCTGATTCCCTGTTCATGTTCAAGAATAACCAGTGCAAGCCAGAGTGCTGCCCTTCTTCCTTTGCCTGCGATGGTGGATGCGTATGCACAACACCTGATCAGCGCCAGGTGATTGCAAGTCGTGGAGGTAATCGCACAACACCCGAGGATTCCCTCTAGAGGATTCGCTTTCCTTAAGATAATTCCCTCTAAAAAGTAGCCAATGTATGTCATTATAAAGTATCAAACCTTGATATTTTATAATAACTTGAAATAGATATGAACAGCTCAGTTCGAGGAATGAATAGTCTAGTTGCCTTGCCAACAAATTCAGTAAGAAATTTAACTAAGACAAATAGTTCTCTTTTTGGCACATCTTCCACAGCTTCTACAATGAATACACCTCTGATGTGGTTTATGGGATTTTTTATCTTAGCACTCTTTTTATTTTACTATTTCTACAATGCCTTTTCAGATGCTATCACATCTATGACAGATCAATTGAATCTATGGATAACTGGAAATGGTGCACCACCTGAAGTAAAGCAGGAAGACATTCCAACTGCCCCTCCAGTGCCTCCACAAGATCATACAACTACGCAACGTAGTGGAATGGAACAGGTAGTAGATAAACTGCTTCCTCCGGCAAAGGATGTATTTACAGTAAGCAAGAATGATTATACTTACTATGACGCAGCACCTCTATGCAAGGCCCTTGGCGCTGAGCTAGCTACATATGACCAGGTGAAACAGGCATGGCAAAAAGGTGCTGACTGGTGCAACTATGGATGGGTAAAGGGTCAGATGGCAGTATATCCTACACAGAAGTCATCATATGAAGAACTACAGGAGGGACCTGAAGACCAGAAGGGTGCATGTGGAATGCCAGGAGTAAATGGAGGATACTTTGATAATCCTGAGCTGAAATTCGGTGTAACATGTGTAGGAAAGAAACCATCACAGAGCCAGCATGATGCGAATGCAATTTCCGCAGGATCTACACGCCCTCTAACAGTATCTGGCCTTGAATTCGAGAAGAAGGTTCAGCGCTTCAAGGAGGGATCTGATAGCTTAGGTATTCTACCATTCAACAAGGAGCACTGGGATTCTTAAACGCAAACAAAAAACGAACCATGCACTCTTGAATAATGATCCTACATCTAATACAGTGACCAATTTCTCCTAGAAAGAACCTCAGTTGTTGCAATCTCCTCCTCACCATCCTCCTCCTCATCAGCCTCTAGGATTCTCTGAGTCATTGCTCCTGGGGCACCTGCAGTAACATCAATCCAGCAATAGCAGAATTCCTTGAGCAAATAATCAAATGCGGTTCCAATGATCGGGCAATGAGACCACTCCTCCAGAAAATCATTGAAGGCAAATGTGTCAAGGAAGTAATCAAAGACATCGCGATCTTCCTTCAAATCGCGATGCTGTGGCTCCGGTCCTTGCAAAGAATACTTGTGCGCATCACGCTTAGTCGTATCAATCATATAACAGAGTTGAATGAACCTCTTGGCAATATCTTGCTCACTTGTATTCCACTTGTAGCCAAGATGCTTAATCATTGGGCTCAGACCATCATAGAAGAAGTGTAGAATCGCCTCTTCCATGGTGCCCTCATTAGAGCCCTTACCCATATACGTAACCTGCTGCTTCCAGTTAGTAAAGGCAACAGAAGCCATACTAGAATATATAGATACTCGTGTGCTTATACTGCGGGCGCGGGCCCTTTCAATTTTTTGAGTCGTAGCGACGTAGTTGATGCACCACCGCGTTGTATCTTGATATGTTCAAGGAATTCCTTTGTGAGTTTTTCGGGATTTGGAAGTTCAGGACGCGCCTTAAAAAAAGAGAGGGTTGATTCGTGAAGAGCCTTCATTGTTAGACTAGGGGTTACCTTTTCTTCTTGTAGTTGTAATTGACCTCCGGAGATTTGTATTACGGCATTTGGCATTTGATATTCTTTCAATAATCCACCAATTTGCTCCTCATATGAATCACGTTGTTTACGAGCATTTGTCACTTGTTTCTGGAGGGTAGTAGTCAAATTATCATAGTGCACCCATCCACGAACATTATGCGCAAGAGCTTCTTGATTCATTTATTAGGGTGTGGTATTTATAAGAGATTCTGCTAACGCGGCTATAGGTTCAGACAGAGGCATAGGCATAGGCATAGGCGTAGGCATAGGCATAGGCGTAGGACTATACAATTTCAAAACAAGTAAGATAACACTCGTAGTAGACATTAATACTATAATTAAAAATGTGATACAGATCAATGCAATATAGGGAAACATGTAATTAAGAATATATTTAAATAACGGATCTACCACTTGTTTCTGAATCTTCTCACGATTCGTAGGCTCCTGTATTTTTTGAACAATCCGGTCCATTAACATATTAACCATAGTCCCGGGTGGAGATGACATATCTAACATTGCCCATTTAAACTTGAATTAATAGGGAAACGCAGAGAATGACCTTTAACCCTCCTGTCTGGGATCAGACAAATAGTCATTATGTAATCAATCTATTACCGGTTGTATACGAACACACGCAAGTTTTAATCAAAAAGGATACAAATGGAAGCACCACATTTAATGATCTTGATGCAGTTGAAAATGTAACTGATACTATTATCCATAAACTCATTGATGAAGGTGCATCTGGAAACTGGTTTACTAAGCTCCCATCTCATGATCAATTAATGAAACGTGTGAGGCATACATTTTTACGACTCGCCAAGGAAAATGAGAACGCCGCTGTTCTAAATACCCTACTTTTGACTCCTAAGCAAATAACACTCGTATGGAACCCGGCTGTTCACGTAGTATCAAGTCCACAAATTGCCTTTGATTCAGATTCGGAGGGATCCTCGGATGGAGACGAGGTGGAAGTTGCCGAATCGGATCTCCCCCCAGTTGAGCTTGTTGATGATTCCCAGCAATCACAAGAGGAATATTTATTAACGCGTCTCCGGGCCGCAAAGGCCCGTGTTGAGGCAGAGCAGATTCGCATGCAATATTTCGAAGCTACTGGGCGAATGCCTCCGGATTCAGATTTGGAAGATGAATAAATGTTATCTTTTTTATACAATGCTAACAGAATAAATGGCAGGTGTATCAACTCGTGACATTGTATTAGGTTTAGTTGCCCTGGCGGTTGTCGCATTTGCAGTATACCTCATCGACCCTTCTCTACGCGGTCTTTTAGGTCGTAAGGATGGATTTATGGCAACACTTTCTCCTGCATCCCTTGGAAGTCAAGAGCCTAGCTTTCCCGGTCTAAGTGGTCCCGCAACGATGGATGCAGCATATGCTAATCCTAACAGGGCCGAGGGCTTTGCTAATGAAGGCGGTATGGAGGGTCCTGCTTCCTTCGGCGATTCTGAGAAGCCTGAGGGTTGCTACCCTCGTGATCAGCTAACGCCTGGTGAGCTGCTACCCAAGGACCAGAACAGCGTGTGGTCTCAGCAGAACCCTATGGGCACAGGTTCCCTCAAGGGTAAGAACTTCCTGAGCGCTGGTGCACTAATTGGTATCAACACCGTTGGCCAGAGCATGCGTAATGCCAACTACCAGCTGCGCTCTGAGCCCCCTAACCCCCAGGTGGCAGTGTCTGTGTTCAATCAGAGCACTATTGAGCCTGATACTAACAGGCGCTCTCTTGAAATCGCTTAAGCGAAATCGCCTAAACATTGTTTTGATGGATTTTTTTAAAAAGCCAATTAAAAAACGTATATAAGATCTCTCTAAGATCTTATATTGGTTTAGAATGGATACCGTTATGTCTGGTGTCTGGGGGATGATTCACAATGCAACATCAAGTTATCCCATTGTCCAGGTGCGTAGTAAGGTTGATGGACTCATGTATAATGTTCGTGATATGCCAGATAAACAACAAGCTGCAGATCTTCTAGCACGAGTAAGAGCTAAACTGCAGAAACTCATATCAGTCCTCCGGCAAAGATATCCCGGTAAGCCTCAGGTAATTCAGCTAAATGAGAAATTTGAAGCAGATCCAAAGCGCTTCTATGAGGCTACTCCAGATGCTGAGCACATTTCATACAGTGTGAACAAGGGTGATAGTATACACTTATGTCTAAGACAGCGTGATGAAGACAAAGAGAATCTTGTTGATGAAAATGTCATGGTCTTTGTTGCCCTACATGAAATGGGTCACGTAATTACTCCTCCGACGGTTGCAAGCCATGGTCCTGAATTCTGGAATAACTTCGGGTGGCTCCTAAGAGAATCTGAAGCAATTCAGATCTACAAGTATCAGGATTTCCGCGCACATCCAGTGACATACTGTGGAGAAAAAATTACTGATCAGCCTAAATATGATGCATCAAAGGATACCCCTAATACAGGTCATCCTATAAAAATAGGATCTATTGGATAAATTATATACAATCTAATGCGAGAATGATACTAGCTAAAATTAACACATGACGATAGATGTCAGTTGATCTAGGATCACAATTCAAATCCCTCCTTGAACCTCAATTAATGGAGGGATTTATAGACCAAACCTTAAATTTAAAAATATATCGCTTCAGTCCCGGTCAAACAACGCCAAGCATATCTTCTATGAGCCTAGGCCCATTTCCAAGATGGTTCACATTATATGAAGTTAAACTAGCCTTATGGAATACTACCCAGATAGGCAAGGGTCAAAGGGATCCAGCATTCTCACCTTCACTCGTATTTCTAGGAAAACAAGATGGTGATTCTGAAAATTTCAAGCCAATTGAACTTGTATGGAAGGGGATAAGTGGTAGCGGAAATGAACATTCCTTTGCCCTCCCCCCACCCCTAGAATTAATGACAGGTCCACCAGATGAACGCTTTGTTGATTCTGCAGGCAGCCAGAAATCTGTTGGAAAACTGAATCGTGTAAGAATGACTCTGAATGATATTTTTGAATTAGATAAAGGTAAACAGGCTCCAGAAATTCATGTATTCCTCTATACTGATTTAGTTGATCGCATTGTTGGGCCAAGACCTCTGGGAGAACGTGATGTCTATGGGCGCATCGTTCCCTATTTCCCTTATTTAGATCCATCGGATTTACCTGATAGCACGGGTGCTTCGGCAATTACGCCTATAATTATAGCACAGGCAAATCAAACAGCCCTTGCACTCAATGAGATTCGTTATTTAGATGAATTAGTTACAACATTGGAAGGTGAATTACAACTCCCCAAACTTGATGGGGTAAAATTTATGAGATGGGCGTGGAATAATGCACCGTCAGGATGGGAAGGACCTGCTATATTATTCTTTGGAACACGTGTTACACACGCTATGCCATATATGCGTTTTTTTCCTGGATCTGGACAACCACTTACTAAAATTCACGTAAAAGGAAGCCTGCCGATTCCTGACCTGGTCGACCCTAATATTTTAATGACATGGAAACAAGATAAAAATCCGGATGTAGGCAAGGATTGTATGTATATGAAGATTGCTATTAATGATTCCTATGATTTACCTCTCTATGCCACAATGAGAGTATGGAACGATGGAACTTCTGATTTATTAATTCAGCCTCCGAAACAAAAGAGACTCCTAGATCCACTGAGTGATCTGGAATCTACGCCTGAGATTCTTGCATCAGCACTCGGTGATTTACCCTATGCGACCCAGAATCCATCTCTGGCTCAAATCGATGTTGTTCTGAAGATTCGTATAAATAGGGAAGATCCGCAGATTACGCGTGCAGTGATACAGAAGCGTCTGAAGAATTTTGGATCTATCTTTCAGTCAATCCCTCCGCTACCCGATGAACAGCCACTGGTAATGTTAAGATTTAAGGGTGTGAGTAATTTTTCTAGTGAAGATCGTATCTTTGCCTTTTTAACGCAGCTAAGCAGCAATGAATTACTAGCGGGTGAAACAAATGAGGAGACATGGGCACCGAGAGTTGCAGATGAATTTCAGATCCCCCTTACTGAAGCGAGAAAGCAAGTAGTCTCATGGCTGGCACAGAAAAACGAATATGTCTTGGCAATTCCTGAGACGAAAGATTATATTCTAAATAAGAATCCTGGAGTTGATATTGCAATCCACGCGCAACATCCTACCTATACTGCACACATCTACAGAGCAGAGAGTTTTGAGGTATATCAGACAATTACAAATCTTCTTGGAATCTTACTGACGGCGCCGGCGGATCGGTTTGTTGCTCCGAAGGCGACAGTGAGACCTATGGTTCTTACAGTGGCTAGTGGCATAGCAGCGACAGCAGCTGCAGCAGCCGCAGCAGCTGCAGCTGCCACAGCAGCCGCAGCACCACCTTTAACAGTTCGTGCACCCTTACATAGAGCTCCTGTGCCTCCACACATCCCTTCACCCATTCCTTCACCAGTATACGGTAATTTGCCTTCGGCTTTACCTTCAACTAAACAAGTAGTTCAAGATAAACCAGAACCACTTGTAACCACATCTGCTCCTGCAGTAGATGGACTAGAAGTAGGTAGAGAACCTCAAGCTGACGAACATGACGAAGATCTAGGAGATATACCTGAATTTATGAATGCACGAACATTTGTTGCTGCAAAAGCGCCTGTAAAAGAATCTAGTCCTCAAATTATCCCTGCTGTTACTGAACTTGCTCGTGCACCTACGATTGCTGAACCAAGGAAAATTAAACTTAGTAAAAAGGAAACGGTTGCTCCTTTACCAGTGAACTTACCTTTAACTTCAAATAAAACTACAACAAGAAAAAAGATTAAAGTAAAGAAACAAGTTACAATTGCTGAAAGCGAAGGTCAACCTGAACCTCCTGCTCCTACTCCTGCTCCTGCTCCTGAACCCCCTGCTCCTGCTCCTGCTCCTACTCCTGAACCCCCTGCTCCTGAACCTGAACCTGAACCTAAGAAAACTAAAACAAGGAAATTAAAACTTAAGAAATTAACTGAAGCTTTACCTGAGGCAATTGTAAGCAGTGAAGAAGCTCCAGGAAGTTCTAATACTCTTGAAGCTCAAAGTGAAGCTCAAAGTGAAGCTCAAAGCGAAGCTCAAGCTACTGTAGCTGATGCTGCAGCTCCTGTAATAAATGCGACTCAAGCTCAACCCAAAGCTGAAGCCGAAGTTGAAACTGAAGCTGAAGATGAAGCTGAAGCTCAACCTGAAGCTCAACCTGAAGCTCAACCTGAAGCTCAACCTGAAGCTGAAGCCGAAGATGAAGCCGAAGATGAATTTTCATTTCCAGATAATGAGAATGTGCCTGAATTTATGAGAAGAGGTGGCGGCGTAAGCACTAACAGCTTTGGAGGCGGTCCTGGAAAAAAGGCAACCCTAGTAATTCCTCCAGGTATGACAGAAGAAGATGTAAAAGCAGCCGAAGCATTCAAGAAGCCAACCGACGACAAGGCTATCAAGGTAAAGAAATACTACATCGATAAACTAAAAACAGCAGATGCCGATGTATTCAATTATCCAACCGCAGGCACGGGAGAACGCGGCTACGTAAGTCACTGTGCAGCAAATGAATCTCGTCAGCCCATTGTCTTAGATAAGGACGAATTTGCAGAAATGAAGACAATATACGAAGAGGATGATGATATTGAATTTATTGTATATCCTGATGATGCATCTTCAAGAAAGTTTCCAAAGAGACAGCCAAAAGCTGATGAAAATGCTTCTGGAACAGTTGATGGTAAGGATTTCCCAAGTGAAGAAAATAAAGAGATTATAACCTTAGTGAAATATGGGTCTAAGGCTAAGCGTGTAAACTATTATTTCTGCCCACGTCTCTTTTGTGTGCGTGACAGACTAATGGTTCGTTATAAGGATTTTAAATCTGCTGTAGACCGCAAGGGGGTAGCTAAACCAGTGAATTCATGCCCCTTTTGCAGAGGTATTCTAGTTGATCCTGATGCATTTGATAAGGATTCTGATCGAGACCCCAATATGACGGTGTTACAACGTAAGACTCGCCCTGGATCTGAAACAGAGAGGCAAATCTATATCGGTTTCCTTGAAAAGAAGAAGAATCCTAGTGGAATGTCACTCCCTTGTTGTTTTGCAGATCCTAATGAGAGATTTACCAGCGACAATAATGAGGAATTTATTAGACTTGGTTTGAGGCCAATAAGTAAGGCAGAAGGTAAGCGAACTGTTGCTGTAAAGACCGCCGCAGCTCCTGTAGGAAAACCTGCCCCTGCCCCTGCCCCTGCCCCTACAGTTAAAGCACCAGGTGCATCATCATCCGCATCTGCATATGTGTCCCCTGAAGAAGAAGCTCTAGCTCAACCAGAAGCTCTGGCTCAACCAGAAGCTCTGGCTCAGCCACTAGCAGATACTATAATGGGAAAACGTGTAGTTAAGTTAAAGAAACCTAAGACGCCTAAGGTGCCACAAGCAACGCTAGGCCCTGTTCTAGAAGAAGGTCAAGAGGGTTTAGAGCAGACTTTGCAGCAAGAACCTCAACTTCCTCAAGAAGAAAGGGTTGCACTAGACAGTTCCTATGAAGCAGATTTCTTCCGAGTAATTCAAGGTGTCAGTGTAAAAATTATTGTGGATGCATCTCGCATTCCTCTAGAAATTGTAATTCCCAAGGCAGGTGTTACATCAGATCCCAAATCAGGTCCACAAATTGGCCTCTTACCAGAAGCTCTCGATCTCTATTTTGAACAAGATTCCACATCCGAAAAATTCGCAGCCCGCGACATTGTCAGAAAATTAAAGCCAACTGCTAAGGGGTTCCTACGTCTCGGTGTAGACAATACTGACATTAATCGCTCGTTTCTTTCCGCTCTAGTGCCAATTCTCTTTGATAAGGGAAATGCAAGAAAGGTCATAGATACATATTTTGATACATCTATTACTCCAAAACGCTTTCTCCAAATGAATAGTGGAAATCTAGTAAATGAATTCTACATGAAGTTTGAGAAAAGGAAACAAAATGAGATGCGATCCTGGGCATCTGAGCAACTCGGTGTAGATAAATTATCCAGCACTAATATTCCTGCAATTGAACGAATAATGAATTCCTACGAATGTTTCAAGGATTATATGGAAGACCATGAACAGAAAAAGGATTATCGTCTTCTCTATCAAGCCCTAGCTGAGCCAGGGTTTACAACTAAGCGCGGTCTTCTCTTAATAATTCTGGAAGTATCCATTGAAGAAGTTACAATAAAGAAGGGAGAAAAGACTGAATTTAAAAAGGAAATTAAGTTTGAGCGTGTAAGAAATCCTCCCTATCCTATTACCGAAGAACAGAAACAATCGAATGTCGCCTTTCTAATCCACTATACGAAGGTTACGAGAGAAAAATATAGCGAGAAAAAGGTATATAAGAACTATGGTTGGGAGCCTCTCATATATGTGGAGGGTGTAACTACTGCGACTGGAAGTCGTCATAAACCAAAGATGTTCTTTCAACAATCTGAGCGACCATGGCCACCTATTATTGAAAAACGCTACCAGGAATTTCTTGATAATTGCTCGAATAAGCGTGGACCCTTTACCAGTCAGTTTGGATTTGACCCTTATTCTCTGATTGGAGCCAGTGGTCTCATAAAGGGAATAAGCGTGGCGCAGCCAAATGCTATTATTCGTGATTCCTATAATCACATGGTTGGAGTGGCTTACAAGGTCGATGATTCTTCAGAAATGATTTCTATACCCGTCTCAGATGATGGATCTATGCATTTGAATAGAAATACATTTTTCGACTGGGATGATTTCAAGCCTGCAGCGGCGGATGTAATCGTGGATTTCTATAGAAAGGTCATCATGGAGAAATTCAAGCCTTTTTCTTCTACGTATGCACCGAGACGTCTGAGAACTCAGGATGACGTAGTTGTAGGGGTTGAATTACGAAATAAATTCGTGATTCCCGCTAAACCAGCTTCTGGAGCGCTGCCTGAAGGTCTGGAAAAGCCAGAGCCAATTGAAATGTGGGAGTGGGACAATAATAAAACAATTGCCTATGATTCCAAAATGCGAGAAATAGCCTTTGAGCATGCAGGTGTTAAGGATCCGATGGAGGGAAAATATATTACACTCGAATCTTCCAGTGTTCAAGATGAGATTGAAGACGTCTACCAGCATCTACGTCTAAGTTTCGCATCCTGGTTAGCCAGACCATCTGCTGGAAAGGAAATTCGTGAGAATCTAGAGGAAATTCTGAAACGTCGTGATTTACCCCTATTTGAAAAGAGAAAGCGTCTTGATATCTTATTGGAAGCAAGGATCACTGGGTGGCTAGAGCCAAAAGAGAAAGGTGATAAGACGGAACTTGGATTCTTACGTGTGGATTGCATAACCCAGCCTCAGTCAACATGTCGCGGAAGATGTAAGTGGGTTACTAGCTCTAGTAGTAGCTCTAGCTCCGCTAGTAGTCAAGGACCAAATAAGTGCAGCATTCACACACCTGCATCTATATCACCAAATGGCAGCATAATCAACGTGCCCCGAATGCTCTATCTACGCCTCATTGATGAGCTAATTCGCTATGTTTCCAGGCGTGAGGAAATATTTACGAGAAAGGTGCCAAGACTCACTATCAGACAGGAAGCTCAGTTAATCGGTGATCAATTTATTATACCAGAAGGGTCTGCAGACTGGAATACCTGGTGGGAGAAACTAAGAGCTGAATGGATAGCCACTGAGGCTGAAGGTCCCAAGACATTTGAAGATCAATTTGAACCTATTCCCAATATCTAAAGAGCCCTTCTAGATATAGTATAATGAATAACTATGAAGAAAGATTGCTCGCCCTTGTAGCATTTGGAAATCTAGGTGGGCTAAATGATATAATTGATCAAAATGCAGAAGGAATCCAGTCCGCATATACGGATCTTCTGCAAGAGAGGCTAGCGCCAGTATCATGGCCTGGAAATTCAGAGGGTGCTCCATTATCTGAAGAGGATCTCCTGGCAAATACCAATTTACAGACGGCCTCCTTATTCAAGAAGCTTAAATCGGATTTTAAGGAGGCTGGTAAGTTTATAGAATTATATACAGACCAACAAAAGGAGACCCAAGATTCGATTGTCAAGATGGAGGCTGGATTCCAGACTCTAAAGAAAATGTGCGAGATTCACAATCAGGAGGCATTTGAAGGGCTACTTTTGCGATATACTGACCTGCAGAAGGAAATGCTCCCTATTAAAATTAAGGTAAATGAAGAACTCACAAAGAAGATTGCAGAAAAAAATGCGGAGCTAGGAAAGATTAGTGAGAAACTAAATTCTCTACGCAAGGTTATTGTCGCTGGATTGGATGAAATTGTAAAACCCGAGGATGCTCAGAAAAAAATGTGCCCAATTTGCTTCGAAAGTGAGGTGAATACAGTTCTCATTCCATGTGGCCACACGTATTGCAAGGGTTGCTCAGATATTGATAGAAGCAGAAATGCCAAGTGTCCTCAGTGCAGATCTGTAATCAATTCACGGATAAAGATGTTTTTCACGGTTTAAGAAGCTTTTTAGAAAAAAGCTAGCAAAAATAGTTTATAATATATTTTTTTATCTTTTTGCTAGCTTTTTCCTAAAAAGCTTGCTTAGTCATCCAAGAGGCACTCAATCGGCTTAAATTCCACCGGATTCTTAGAGCCCATCGCAATCGAGCGCCTACGCGCATCCAGCATCCCCTCGATCTCCTTATCCAGGATATCTAGTTGAAACATCTGGTAGTTTGTATTGTTAGGATGAAAGATAACAATACAAAGTTCCACTACCTTCAGACCATAGTGCTTCTGAAGAAACCATCGATAAACGTTGAGCTGAAGAGTATAGTGCCAGAAATTAGAATTCGGCAAATGACTCGCCGGTCCTAGACCCTTCTCAAAAGAATTGTCTTTCTTGATCTCCTTGGATCGCTTCCAATCATAGACTGCAAAGGCGCCGTCCTTCCGCTTGAAAATCATATCAATGCTACCAGTCAGCTTGTGCTCCTCGTCCCACACCTCCCACTCAGTTCTGTAGGGCTCTAAGCTATCCTTGATGTCATTGTAGAAATTCATATAATAGAGCCACTCGGGCGTGGCCTTAACATCCTCAGGAATATGGTTCAGAGCACCATTCAAGTGTTGCTCAATGGCTAGATGCATTGCAGTTCCCTTGCCTGAAGCTTCCTTGCCCGAATCGGACCAAATAGCCTTGATTTCCTCATCTGTCTTTCCATTAAGCGGATTCGTAGCCCACTTGGCCGATTTACGCATGGCCTTCAGAGCTGCGTCTGGATCGAAGTGGGGAAAGAAGGCGTGCACAAAGCCAGTGGTTGATACAATACCTTTAGAAGAGCCTTTCACATAGTATGTGTGAGTCTTTTCTACAAAGCGAACCTCCTTATCCCTTGGATGGGCATTCAGAAATCCAAGTGTCTGCCATGGCTCAGGCATATATATACGTGCATTACTAGTAAATGTCATGGTCAATTTTTATAATATAAGTAATATATAGATGAGCAGTATTACAAAACAGTTTTCTCCACAGGCAAATTTCAATGGGACGTATATTCTCATACATCCGGATGCACAAACATATTTTTTTGGTCTAACTGAGAATGATATTAAGGTAGCATTGAAACTAATTCCTACAAGCATTAAATATTCCTTTGACGGAACAATGTTTTCCACAAGCACATATCAAAATTTATTATCAATATTTAATATTATCACGAATAATCCATCTGTTTTATATGATAATGGTATAAATAATGCAAGTAGTAATGGAATTGTTAAGGGCACCTTATTTCGTGATATGGGTAAAAAAATAGTGTTTACAGTTGGTGGTCAGACCGCATTTATAATGACAAAGGTTCAATTAGTATATGGATCGCGTTCATTAGGAACAGGCGGAATTCCTGCCAAAAATGGACAATTCTACATTAATACATATGATACATCAAACAGCGTGTATGATGGAGGAGATAGTGCAAATCGCATTGATGCAGAAGTATGTGTAGCGCGCCTCTAAGCTTTCGCCGCCTTTCTTACCTGTAAGATGGGTATTCAGAAATTCAAGTTGTCTGCCATGGCTCTGGTATATAGCTGCATAAATCAGCACCTTAAATCGTAAAGGTGTAAAATACCAATCTTATAACTTATTTCTAATAAAATGAAAGAAAATAATTAACTGCTTTATTTCTTATTGTATTCCACTCTGGTTTTGCGCATAATGCATCATTGCTAGCTAGATCTCTAAAAATACATGGAATAGAACAATGTTTCATTAATATATGATCTGAAATATTGTCGAGGCACAAAAATGATACACAAATATCATCACAGAACTTAATGATTTCATTAGGTATTTTTAATTTATCTGCTTTTTCTACCGCCTTACAAATAATTTCTACATTAGTAAAAATAGATCTACCTAACGCAATATTACAAGGCCCTTTAATTTGTGTAAAAGAATATTTACCATTTTCAACTTTTCTACAAGGGGATCCAGAAAGTAGAATACCTTTACCTTGATTATATGCATGTAATAAATTACAAATTGTATTAGTATCAAAAAGTAAATCATCATCTTGTGAATGGATATATGTTTCTTTTAGGATACCTTTTTCTCTTAATTCCTTTATAAGTTTCCATCTACGCCAACAACAAACCTCATCATTTGCCTTAAAATTCCCAACATGTAGAATCTTACCATCTCTAACTATTTCCTCATCCTCTAAAATATGATCTACACCAAACACACTTTCGCGTAGACCATGTGCTATTATAATCGTAGATACTAGAGGATTATTGATTAGACTTGGTAAAATAATTTCTCTTACATTTTTCTGTCGTTTATAATTAAGAACAATTACTGCAATAGGTTCCATTCTATATTATATATGCTTATTAGACATCTTTAAACGCAAACATAGTCGGACAACCAATTTTCTTTGCATAGTTATTCCAGGTCTCTGCTCTTTTTCCTGCATCCTTGATCAGCATAAGTTCGCGTGTTTTTATCTTCTTAGATTTAGCATCAGGGTTTTTACACTGTATCTTATGTATAATAGCATATGATTTTTTCTTATCTAGTCCATTTGCCCATATATATAATATATCTATGCCCCAACCTATTAATATGGGATCATACCATTTCATGAGATTATCTAGGGCTGATCTAGTAAATAATGGAACATTTACTTCTACAAAATTAGTATAAGATAATACCAAATTAGGCTTATGTTTTGTTACTCCATGACTTATATGGGAGTCCTTAGAAAAGGAAGGTCCGCATATTTCCAGGTTGTATTCCTTAGAAAGCTCAAACATTTCATTTATATCCTTAGATCGAATTTCAATATCATCGTCTAATATAAAAAATCTATCGTATTTGTCTATAATGTCATTATATTTTCTCCAGAACATATAAAAATTCTGAAATTTAGAACCAGTTGATTTTTCAATGTGATTAACATGCGACTCGTATAATTTAAAGTTTTCCTCATTATTGCCGTAGTAGAATACATATATATCATACTCTTGATTTTCTTTATCAGTGCACCACCATTTTACGAAATTTGTATTATCCCCTGCTGAAGTAAATACCATATTCCGATTTACCATTTGTGTATCTATTTTTAATTAATATAATATTCTTTATAATTATTTACGAGTATTTAGAATATCAGAAGTTATCTTGCAATTATATACTACTCAAATCCTGCAATCTTCATCATTGCCCTGCCTAGCTTATTCTCTCCTTCCAGATGACCCTCCTTGGTTCTCTTGCCACCATATTCACTAGAGGAAGAACCAGTGAAGAAGAGCAAATACTTACCCTGCTGCTTTGCGGCCTCTACAATCTTATGGAATCGGGCATCCTTGGTCCAACGCTGCTGCACAGCATTCTCCAGGAGCTCCTCCTTCACTGAATTCCACTTGGGCTCATCAAACTTTGCCTTCCACTTCTTCATGGCAGCCTGCCTAGACTCAGTATGAACCTCCTTCATCTCCTCCACCAGTAAGGCTGCCTCACGAGCCTCGGTTAGAGGCTTAGAACCAGCACCAACGCCAATCTCAGCCTGCTTCTGTCTGAGAAACTTCTGGTGAATTGTGCCCTGGGAGCCAAAGAGACTCTGGGCTAGAGATGGCTTATCTGTAGCCACCTTGTATTTCATGCCGGCGAGGAAATGCTCCATGGATGGGTAGACCTCGCCCTGGGACCGTGGATCAGGGTCATTGATAGGGAAAGGAGACCCAGGGGCGATCCAGCGCTGGGCAAGCTTGTCGCCAATGCGGAGCTTATCAATAGGGGCAGACTCAAGCTCAAACTGTAGAACTGCGGCAGCATCATATTGCTTCCTAGCGCTATTAGTAGCTACTGTGTTAGGGCCTACTGCGTTAGGGCCTACTGTGTTCGCGGCAGTGACAGTATCCTCCTCGGCTTCCTCGGGTGGGACATAGGCTGATGCAGATGATGAGGCTCCAGGAGCCTTTACTGTAGCTACGCTAGTAGCTGCCTTTGTAGCCGCAGGCACCGCTGCACTAGTAGCTGCAGTTTTCACCTCCCCAACCTCATTCTTTCTCCTGAAGACAAACCACCTGTTTAAGAAAGAGAACTGTGCAACTGCCGGCGTCATCGGGAACTTACGACCTTTAGTAGCCGCTGCCTTATGGCTCTCCTCAAAGAGCTCAGTGCTCTTTGCGAGACCAAGAGCATCCAACTCCTCCCTTGAGCACAGCTCCAGGCCAATCGTGGCCAACTTCTCCTCTAGAAGCCTGAATGGCACCAAATACTCTCTGTGAGGCATGCCAATACTGATGAACTCCACATCAATCGGCATCCCAAAGGCATCATCGCCTGCAGGAATCTCGTCTGCCTCATAGCGCTTAGTAATCTTCCAGAGTGTCGCGCCACCCTCCTCACCCACGCGAGCATCACGTCCACGCAGAAAGTCAAAGGTCCGCTCACCATCAAAGCAGCAGCCAATGAAGAATCCACCAATCTTCAAGTTATCTGCAATATTCTGTAGGAAACCACCGAACTTTTGGGCAGACTCGAAGAAGTAATGAGTTGCGAACATACAACTGATTACATCTGCACCCATCTTAAATCTGTTCGACATCTCATCACGCACATAGGGAGGCACCACGCCCTCAGGAGTAGTGCGACCCAGAACTGCCTGCAGAATCACCTTGTCATCAACCGTTGCACCGGCCTCGCCGCTACGCATATTTTTGGATGCATCGCCCACTGCAAATACCATTGGCAGAACCTTATCACGTCCATTACGCAGCATAGTAGAATAGAGACGCTGGTAAGCACCGTGATTCGGGTTATTAATGCTGTCACCAGCAACGTCAATCCCTAGAACTGCTCCAGCATTCACACGCCGCCACTTCTGAATATCCTGGGCTAAGCCCATTCCCAGATCAATAAGACCCAGGCCACCCTTCTTCATCACGCCATTGTATAGAATAGACTCCTTGATGAACTTGTTGTGAAAATCACGCAGGGGGCCAACGCGATTCATGTCCTGCTCAGAAGCCGTGCGATCAGCGTATTTCTGAGTAATTGCTGCCCTCTCGCGTTCAATGCTGCTTACAGCCACTACCTCGGTCATATTGGGTTGCTCGGCACCAGTGCGAACCATGCTGAGAGTCACGGGTTCATGAATAGAATTCCAGATGCTCTGGGCTGTCTGATTGGAATTCAGTGTGCGACCTAGCTCACCCTTCATCAGGCGCTCGGTCTTATCCTTACGCACAAGCTTTGGGACCCAGCGCCACCCAGCGGGCCTGGATGCATCATAGGAAATCTCCACAATACTCTTGTCAGTGATAGGCTCATTAGAGTGCTCACAATACGCGTATTCGTCTCCAGTCTCAATATCAGTCTTGACCTCAACGTAGCAGACATTCGCCTTGTCATCAGGGAAGTCCTCAGGCTGAAAGAGAACTGGGCGATAGACATTGGCTCCAGGGCCCATCTCAGGCTTGAGAGGTTGCACTTGAAGAACAATTTCCCTAGGATCCACCTTCAGCTTTCCAGGATTTCCACGAAAGCCAACGTGGAGCCTGAGAACCTTGTAGCGGATCTCTTTTCCTGAAGTTGGATGAAATCCATTATGAATTGCATCGACTGCGGTATCTGCTAGCTTCTCAGTAACAACCAGGAAATCAATAGTGTTATCATGAGGAGGCTTCCACTTCATCTGCTCCATGAAATCGCCCTGTGGGTTCTCAGGAAGTGGAGCTGAATTCTTCGTGAAAATCAAACCGTCGGTCTCATAAATTCTGGGAGTATCCAGGATCTTGGCAGCTTGTCCAAAGATTTCGCCGGCTTTTGCAAATAAGAATTTCTTTATGCTAACCAGGAGTTTTGTCTTGGAAGTTAGAGCCACTACTTCCTTTGGCCCAGGAGCTGCATTCCACAGCTTCTCCCAGGCCCTCATTTCATTGTATCTCTGGGGAGCCGTGGGAGAATCCTGATTGTAAAAGGGGAGACCGTGAACATCTCGAGAACCAGGAGCAAAGTAAATGTCGAAAATCAAGTATTGATGAATTGCCTCATTTGCTGAATTCTTGGTAATCCACTCTCCATCGACCAAGGAATTAGCACATCCCTCCACCTCTAGGCCTGTCTCGTAGATATTAGGACCACTATCAATCAAGTAGAGATGGCCTTTCTGATCAACATATCCCATCGTCCTGAGACCATCGGCCTTATCTGTGACATTGTATCCCTCGCGAATATTCGGAGTCCCAGGTTCAACGAGACTCACCATATTTGCAAGTTCCAGAGTTCTGGTTGAAACTCCACGGAATTTATCGGTCTTTGCGAGAGACTTGTAACCAGCGAAAACCTGACGCTTCACAGATTCCCGTATCAGCAAGGGACACTTTTGGATTCCTCTGAGAATTTCACCAATTCCCTTTACAAATCTTTGAATTGCAATTTCAGAAGTATCTCCAACTTTCCGTTCGAGTTCAACTTCCACTTCGTAAATTGGAATTTCCTTGGAAATATCATTTTGCGTGAATTTCGTTTGCCACCGGAATTCCCCGCGGAGATTCTTCTTGGTCTGCCGGACCATGGACAAATCAAATCTGATGCCGTCCCCGCGAAATGTCCAGCGCCGGAGAAGTCGGAAGGCTTTCTGCTGAACCTTCCATTGATCCAGGAGTTCAGCGACATCTGGATCCTTGTCACCTAACTCGCGCTCACGGCGGGCTTTGATGCGGACTCCATACTCCTCCAGGTCGAGAGTTGCATTCTGGGCAGTTCGGTCTTTGATCATGGCGGAAAACGTCCTGCCTGAGAGGCGATCATCACGACAATATTGTTGTATTACTCCTAGACCGCTGAGGGTAATACGCACATGCTTGGGTGTGATGATGTTTAACTTGTCTTCCTGGGTTACAGAAGTGTAACCACGATTCTTCAGTCTCTTTGCAATTGCTGCAAATGTGGTGGAGTTCACTTGGCCTTCTTGACTCTGGCTAGAACTCGAAGTAAAGGTGGCCTCTAGCTCTTGCTCAGGGTGATCAAGCCATTCCTGGGTAAGATGCTTCAGCTGATCAAATTCAGCCTTACGTATATCCATGGTGTGATCTATCTGCTTTGGGTTTGGGTTTCAACTTTAGGTGTAAATGCAACCGCATAATTAAAGGATTGCACTGAAAATAGGAATGTCATCCTTTCGCCCCCCGTAAAAATGCAAGGCAAACACTTGATTTCCACCAATTAAATCATCTTGTATGCCTCCCTGAAATAAATTGGGGTGAATATGTTTAATATATTTTGAATATTTATCCTGAATTGCAATGAATTCGCCTTGTTCGTAATATTTTCCTGCGAAATTACTGAGTTTACTGGTTCTCCACATGCCATTTTTATAGATCCAGTCATCCTTAGAATACCTATTGGCCCAGGTTTCTAATAAAGAAACCATTGGTGGTGCATTTTTTACAAACCATACTCCTCCATTAAAATGTTTAGATGAATTTACTGCAACGTCACATGATTTATAAAAGTATTTTCCAGGAACTTCAAATGATTCAATGGTTTTTGATGGATTAATTATCACAGCATCCGTATCTAGCCAGAAAATTCCCTTATAATTTTTTAGCATGTCTTTTACCAGAAATACCTTAATCCACCATGGTGGCATATCAGAATATCCATGCGTAACTAACTTATATTCATATCCATGTTGTTTAGCATAGGCCTTATTTGTATTTAAAAACTTTTGGACAATAGGAGTGATTTTTCTATTTTCAAATTGAAGAATCAAGTAATCCTTCATCCTACTAGGCCGTAAGCAATTTCCTCATTGCCTTGGCTCTTCCCAACTTTTGACGCAGTTCATCCTTAGAAAGACCCTTTGCCCTGTGTTGCATTGCCTCATATTCGGAGGTCATAGCTTTCATTGTTGCAGTTGCAGGCTCCAGAGGCCATTCGACCTTGAACCCATGCTCCTCCTGCTGCTCTAGCCACTGCACAAGGGCATCTGAAGACCATTCACTTGCATCCCACAAGGAATCCCAATAGGGTTCACGCAGAATCCAGATTTGCTTATAGCCGCCCTCACGAGGAAATGCCTTATCATCAAGAAATGAGACTCTCTTCTCCTTTTCGTTATATAAGATCCAGAGGAGAGGATTATCATGGGTATATCTCTCCATTGCGATCATGGCGGCCTTGGCCTGAAGGGGCTCAGGTCTCTGAGAACCGAATCCTTCGAGTGCCTTCTTCTTGCTGAGGATGCGGGGGAAGTCAAGGGTTGCACAGCGCTCCTGCCATTCAGTTGTTGCATCGAGAATAAGACGTTGTCTTAGAGCATCAGGTGATACACGGAAGAGAGAGTCCTTGAGCCACATCCATGCGGCTAGAGGATGCTTAGGTGAAATAGAGTGAGTCGTGAGATTCCACTTGGGCACATGGTCCTGTGCATCTGCAGAACTGTTGCATGAGCCTATAGCGCCTCTTCTGACTCTGTTTGTGCCTGAGCCTGAGCCTGAGCCATTAGATTTAACAGAAAATGTCCCATCCTGATGTGTTTCACACAACTGGATGAGAGAATTTGGAACGTCATTCATATTACATATAGTTAGTGAAGACACTTTAGACCATTGCCTTAATTATCTGCATTCGTCATGGTATGAATGAGGTTTGTTCTTTCCTCGAGATCTTTTGCATTTGACTTGCAGAACTTGAGAAATTTCCAGAGTGCCTGGAATATAGGGGCCGGAAGACCAGCAATATCAAAAAAAATTCCATTTGAATTCTCACTATGGGCACCTCCTTCGCGTTTTAGAATACGATAGATCTCCTCAAGTTCTGGTCTTGATAGGGTATTTATCTCTTTGGAGAATTCTTTACGCTGCTCATAATCGTCAGCCATTCTACTCTTCAGTCTCCTCCTCTTCCTCCTCTTCCTCCGCGGCCTCTTCTTCATCGGTGGCCTCTGTGGCCTCTGTGGCTTCGCCTGCAGCCTCTGTGGCTTCGCCTGCAGCCTCTGTGGCTTCGCCTGTGGCCTTTACTCGCGTGACAGAGCCAGCACCTCTAAAGATTCCTACACTCACAATGAAAGGATCTCTCAGCTGAAACCTCGACTTCTGGATCTCCACGTTTATCCTATCACCAACTTTCAGGCTATCAAACTCCTCATCACCCAGATGCAAGTCACGAGGAACCATCAGCCTAATTGCATTCTCATAAACTGCATAGATACCCATCTTATTTGACTTGAGCACCTCCACCTCCACCATGGTTCCCTCAGGCGGATGCAGCACACGACCCTTAGCCTTTACCAGAAATGCCCAGTCACCAGAGAATCGCCCAGAATCAACCATGCCAGTGGATCTCGTCAGAATTTCTAAAGTGCCAGGAAGAACATATCCATTTGGGGAGCATCTCTGCTCAAGACGTTCCTTGAGCTTCTCAAGCAGAATATCATCAACGGATTCAATATCGTTGCGAAGATCCTTGGGAGTGAGGTATACTTTTTCTTGAAAGAATGCTTCAGTCTCCATTGTGCCTGTCTATTCTAGGCTTAGATAGTCAATTTTAAGTGTTAGTGTTTATAATATACGAATTGCTAACTGGTATTTCTTAAATAATAATATATATTTTCCTTCATATTCCTTTAAAAATTTATCTATTCCATTCTTTGTTATATGACCATTCCTTACCCATTCATAATCATCAAAAAGTATAATAGAATTGGATTTCATTTTTGGAAACATTCCTACAGCATCTTTATATACTTGTTCAGCACTATGATCGCCATCAATATATGCAAAATCAATTGTCTTATCTTCAAGTTTAAGTATCATTTCGTCGGAGTATCCCTCCATTGGGATAATCTTTGTAAAATCTTTTGTATTATTATAAAATCTACCTTTCTGACCCTTACAGGCTGAATTCCAAAAACTCATTGTAGAACTTCCCTTTACATATTCGTCATCGAATGGATCTATGCAATATAATTTACTATTTGTATTATTACAAAGATACTCGTGTATTACAATACTCCCTTTTCCCTCAAATGAACCAATTTCAACACACAATAATTCTTCCACTGGTTTATTATTATATAATTCTCTTAAAGATACCTTAAGATTAGATGTTAAATCTTGTGTAAATTTTGGCATCTATTCTTTTCTATATACTACTACTAAATTATTATCATTACGATTGCGTGACGATGGTATTTTTAAAAATGTGAATGTGCAATCTGTATATTTAGTTTCCCATTCTTTAATTTTATTTATAAATAAATGTTTCTCGTCATTTTTTATATCTTCTATGATAAAATACCCATTTGGTTTTAATTTGTGTATGCTATGTTCAAAAAAACAAACATTCGCATCAAATGTGTGCAATCCATCTTCGATAATAATATCAAAATTTTCTTGTAACTCAGATGTATCCCACATTTGTTTAATAACATCCGGTTTTGTTTGGTCACAATAAAATGTCTTTATTTTATCAGTATTAAATAATATATCTTTATCAATATCTGCGCCGAAAATTTCAGAATTAGGAAAAAATTCTTTCCACCCGTATAGGGACGCACCTGGTCTGCCACCTACCCCCATATTAGATGTGAGTGTTACATTATTTGTTCCTAATCCTAATTCAAAAATTCTCAATGGTTTTTCAGATATATCTTTAAATATACTATAATAAAATGTGGTATAGTTATGCCAGCTTTTAGTTATATTCTTATGACCTTTGTCACTCTTGTTTCTTCCCATTATCTCACATAAGCGGGTGCATTGTTTTTCATCAAATTGCATTATAATTACTTCTTAGATTTATGTTTAGAATAATATGATGCAAGAGGTCTGTAGAAATATCGTTTTCCGCCGTATAGATCCTTACGAATATCCATCCAGCGTAGGACAATTTCCATAAGTGCACAGAATGGCACTGCGCCTACTAGTTTTCTAGCACCTGTAGCCAATGTATCTTCAAGAAGTTCAAAGTGGTTTCCTGTAAATCGGTGCAGGGTTGTGCCTAGCTCAACTAATTTCATGCGATGCCCTTTCACCGTGCTGACAATGGAGCAAGCAGCCCCTGGGCCAGGCGCAGCTCCCTCAGCATTTGTGGCAGAATTTGTCTTGAACATAATCGCATTTTCCCAGATCACCATGAAGCCATAAAGCGGAGATGCAGTAACCTTATTCGCCTTCGCATTTACTACCTGGTCAGTCTTAGATCCCAATAGAATTTTAGTGACAGAAGGAGGGCATAAAGTGCCTCGGCCACAGAAATATACTGGTTCCTTTGTGTCCAAGTCTAAATAGCGTGTTGCACTAATAGATCCTTCTTTAACAAACTGCTCGCTACCGCCTTCATCTGCCGAGGGTAGAGGAACTTCAATCATGGCAATTTGTTCATCGCCCTTGAAAAAAGAATCCCAGATAAATTCCTTAGCAACGCGTTTCAAATCCTTCAGACCACCAGGTGCGGGTGTATTTACAAGAACCTTTCCCCACCACTGAAGTTGTTTTAGACTCTTTTCAATAATATCCTTCTTTTTAATATCGCCATCTAGATATTCTAGAATAGCTTGAGTAAGCTGAGGAGGAATATATTCATTCATGGTTTCCTTTGTGGCATCTTCCTTGCACCAGCTATTTATCCAATCAATTGACCTTGTCCAGAAAAGAGAGGCTTTTTGAATATCTTGTGGGCCTTGGGCTTCAGGAGCTTCAGCTTCAGGGCCTTGACCTAGAGCTTCAGCAGCTCCAGATTCAGGAGCTGCAGTCAAAGGTGCAAGCGTTAAAGGCTTTCTAGCAAGAGTAGCAGCCTTTGTTCCTTTGGGTGCAGCCATCTTGGGCTCATAGTAATCACGTCTTACTGGATATACTCCGTGGCGAAAGGAAATCGGAATTGCCCCATCCTGAATCTTATTCGGCTGGAAGAGAAACAAATTATTACGAAAAATAATATGCCCCTGCAGATTTCCATTTTCAAAAACGAGCGACTGATTATTTATGATTTTGAGAAGTAGGCTGGTCAATGTAGCCTGTGGAATATCCTTGAATATAGCAACCAACTTATCCCAATGATACCATGGCTGTCTCTTGAATGCGGCTCTCAGATTTTGAATTAGCATCTGCTCTGCAAATCTCGCGGCAAACATATCATAGGTCCCATTATCATCTGGCATTTCCTTCTTATCAGATAAATTTAAGGAGGGTGCACAAGCATAATTACAGGCAATCCAATCACATGTCGGTGTGAAATCCTTGTCATTTAGATCTACAGGGCGAGCATTACCCTGGCTATCCAGCATATTTGGATTACCGTTCTCATCAAGGGCGGGTTTCTTTGAGAGACCAGTCACTAAGATTGCATCGCGATTAAGATTACAATCTGCAGCACCCCTCTTTAGAGCACGACTAACATTACCCACGCGAACTGCCTTATTCATGGCAGTTCTATAAGAATATAAGTCAATGGTCTCTTTATTGATTTCTGCTGGAAATGTGTTCACATACAAGCTAATCGTGCAATTACGTTTAGCCTTAGGCAAGGCATTATGAGAGCAATAACGAATTCCACGACCCACAATCTGCTCCTCCTTGGACAAGTGGAACCAGCCTTCCAAGATATGGACCTCACGAATGTGACGTAAATCCAGACCCTCACCTGCCACCTGAGACCCTACAACTACTTTTATCTTGTGACCATCCTTATTCTCCAGACTACGTGCTGCATTGATAACCGCCACATTATTTGGTGATAGAGGAAGTGACTGTTTCTCGACTGTATTGACGTCACTTGCAGTGAGTAGGGTATAGTAGGCTTGGCTAAACTTGTGATTATCGCGAGTCTCTGGTTCACTAGGCACAAACGCAGTATGCTCGCCTTGTTTCCTATGACATTTACAGCACTGCTTTCCTGCAGGTCCCTGAATAGGCCCCTTCGAGAATAGTGGTGCAGAGCGCCCCCAGGGCATGTAGCCATTTGCTTCAAGAAGAAGACAGAAAATCACAGCACCATTTTCCACAAAGCGACTATAGACGAATGAAATCCCTGATGCCGTGCGAATAGTATTAATTACGCGATTGAACTTTGGAGATGCCTGGCCGAGCCCATCCTCTGATGCAATCATCCACCCATAGGATTCGTCAGGATCAGCTGGAGTATATTGGGGTAAGATAGAAAGGCGGGTTCCCTCAAATGTTCCACCGACTGCTCTTGTAGAAAACCAGGTCTGGAATCCCTCTGAACCTACACGGCCTTCGAAGCCAGTTGCTTCATCCGAGCCTATACCTGGAAATATACAATTGCCTGCCTGAAGCAAGGTGTCAATTGTGCGAATACCAACACCCTTTGCGGCAATTAGTTTCTCCGTCATTGCCTTAATCACTGCCAGAGGCTCGCCATGAAGCTCGCAATTCACCAGAGGTAGCTGGAGAGCATTAGACTTTTCATCAGGCTTGAGTTCCGTGGTTCCATTTGGACTGAAGGCCGGCCAGCTCTTCACACGGACCTCATCTGCAGGATCAAGTCTCGTAGGAAATGCCTTGGGATTTTCACCGCGCATAAAACTCACATGGGAATTTGCAATTGCGACAAGTTTTCGCTCAGAAGAAGCAGACAACACATCTATTTCTTTGCCACCTACCATCTTCTTCTCAAAGACGATATCAGAATCTGTCAAGAGACGAATGTCTGTGTCACTGTCACCTGGCTCGCGTCTAGGGGTCTTATCCACATAGAGTAAGAGATTTAGTAAAGAAACAATCTCCTTGTAACTATTATACATTGGGGTTGCAGTCATTAACATGAGCTTGTTACCCTCACATTTCTGCAAGACTTCACGTAACATTGGTGTAAGTTTCTTGCCGGCAGAGGCATCACTGCGATCACCCAGATCATCGTCATCATCTTCTGCTCCCTCAATGGCATCTCTTAAATTATGGGCCTCGTCGACAATAAAGAAAGAACCGCTTAGGGCGCGTCGTAGGAGAATAGTATTCTGCTCTTCCTTTCGCCTTGCAGGCAGCGTGGAAGCAATCTGCGCCTTAATATCACGAACCATATTACGAAATGCCACATAGCCCATGATGGCATAGCGCTTGTTTATCAGACGACTAACACGTAATTCAATATCCTTCTTTTCACGTTCATAGAGGGTCTGTGTGAGTTCAAGATAGCGATTACCAGTGCAGCCTTCGTGCTGATTCTGTTGATCATCCTTACCAAAGACAATGCGAGAACTATCAAAAATAGTTCTGTAGAATCCTGCCTGGATTGCAGGTGGTGCCAGAATATAGACCTTGTTCTTGGGACTGAGTTGCAGGAAGGCTTCAGCGGCTAGAATTGCAGAGCAAGTCTTACCGACGCCTACACCATGATACAGCAATATGCCATTATAGGGAGTATTAGGGGAAATGAATTGTGAGACAAATTTCTGAGAAGAAGTATATTCGAATTCATCGACATCGCAGACATTTTGCTCAAGAGTCTTATCGGTAATCTTTGGTTGTCTAGTTTCTCTGAATTCACGTTTGCTCAATAGTTTCTTTAGGAAGGCTTCGTCATTAATGTCTGGATATAGTGTTCCCTGTTGCTCCCTGGATGACATTGGATCGAGTCCCCTCAGTGTTGCTGCCCTGATTGGAGCGGTATATGTATGAAACTCTGCGAGTAATTTGTCTCGCTCCGAAGAGTCGTCTTGTTTTTTCCATCTTTCCTGAAATTGGGCCGTTTGGGCCGCCTGGACCGTTAGATTGGCCGGTGAAGACATACTGTTCTTCAGTGGTATTTTCATTTACACTTGTAGGCGCTAGACCTTGGTCCAGCCTTTGGCCTTGGCCTAAGCTCTTGGCTACTAATTCACAGCGAAGAACTGGCGAATAATTCCGTAATACATTTGCAAGTTGTAATAACATACTGCGCTTTTCTAAATTTTCAGGTCGAAGCAAGAGAATCGCTTCATCCAGGTTTTTCCACGCTAGATTACCAATCTCACGGGTCATCTCAGGATTTAATTTATTATACGATATATCTCTGTCACCCACGTATTGAGCAATGTAATACGTGTGCCTATAATGAATATTATTAGATCCATAGAATTGTTCGATAAATGGCTGGATATTCGTTACTTTTAATAATTCCTGTTCAGTTATACTTGTCTCCTCTTCCAACTCCCGATATGCACAATGGATATCTGATTCATATGGATCACGACGTCCTTTAGGAAACCCCCATTCAGGTGTAGTATATAGTGCAGGCTCTTGCCGGAGTAGATCATCGAGTGAATACTCTTCACCATTTGATAGCTTAACTCCAGCTCGCAGTTCTGCGAGCTTAAGCCTTGAATTTACGCGATCATGCACATATCGCTGTGTAGATTCAGTATCCGAGCCCCAAAGTTCATGCCAGATCTCCTCAAATTCCATTGACTTGAGTTTTTGACGCTCGCTCTCAGTCATGCCTTTGAGTTGTTTCTTAATGTAATCGGGCTCATTTACCTTATATTTTCCTCTCATAATATCCATAAATCCGAGAGAATCCTTTCTCTGAATCATCAGCACTTGGGGAACTAGGCTTGTAATTCCAGTTGGATTTATAGGATCTTTGCAGAATTCGTTAACTTGTGGCCACGCCCCACTACGGCTTATCCATCTAAATACTAGAACTCCGTAACTTGAAACTGGTTCTATACATACACGATATCCATGCCCGGTCCCTCCACAATTTGAGCACATGCTCTCATTTTTTTGATAGAATGATAACATTGTGCTTAATGCACCCTGAATATATACTGAATAATGCGTCTTAGGTGACTTGTATAGTGTCTTTGTATATATTAGATAGTAATGCATGTTCCTCCAGAAGTTTGGGGCCCTTTTTTCTGGCATACAATTCACATAGCGGCACTAGGATATCCTCAGGAGCCTACTTACTCAGATAAGAAGGCTATGAAGGAGTTTTTCGAGTCATTGCAGCATATCATACCTTGTCCGATTTGCCGAGCACATTACACGTCGCATATGGCTAAACTGCCTATTACAGCATCCATTGATTCAAGAACTGAATTATTTCGCTGGACAGTAGATTTACACAATGAGGTGAATGAAATGTTGGGGAAACGGAAATTCACGGAGACGGAAGTAATTCAGTATTACACGCGTCTTGGTGCACGTGGTAAGACACCCGTTATCAAGGCCGATGATTTCATGGAGGCTGATAATCAGGCAATGTTGAAGGGAATTGCAGCGGGAGTTGCGGTGAGCGCAGTGATTGGAGGGGTTGTTTGGTTCAGCTGGCCTAAGAAATAAGGATCCATAAATGGAGATTCTTTAAAACCCTAGCTTTATTCTTGGATCTTTGTTAAGATTATTAGATTTTCTGGTATTGTTATTCTTGCCATTAGCACCTTTCTTGTTCTTATTTCTTCTTGTATTTTCTGCCTTGGCACGCTTCTCTAAATATTGATTCCAGGCGGTCTTTGTATTAGCCTTTGCTTGATTTCTGTAGTTAAATGGCCTTGTCCCAGGCAATGTTCCAGCATTCCATAAAGTTGCATGTGAGTTAAGATTTGGTTCATAATTTTTAGAATTCTTTGAAGGAACTAAGAGACCATATTCATTAATTTCTTTACGTTCATTATTTGTAAGCCGAGGTCTAATCATTGCTCTCTTGCCATTTCTAACTGGTGGCGGCTCCATTTTTCTATTCTATAGTCTTAAAATAAACCTATAGTGTAGATGGCTATCTCAGATGAAGAATTATTTGAAGGCCTCCAGTTGCCCAAGGAGCCTGCAAGGGAACCAAAGGAAACGGTAAAAGAAGTTATCCTAGAACCGAAGCTAACCAATGATGAAATTAAAGCAAGAGAAGGCACCTATTTTAGTGAAAAAGACGCAGATACCATATACGACGAAGATATTGATGTATATGGAAAGGACCCGGAAGCGCCTGGGGGTAGGCGACTCCTGTTCAAACTCAGAAAAAACGTGATTCCTCATGATATAGTAAAACTCGGCTGGAAGAGTTTCTACAATGCTGCCGGTGCATCAAGAAATCGTGGAGCTGCAGCTGGGCCAATTGATGTGAAATCCAAATACTGGACTCGCAGAAAGTTAGCTAAGAAATCAATCAAGGGATGGTCTGCACAATACATGGAAAATGGTAAACTCTCTAAAATGCGTGTCAATAATAATGTCTTTAGCAGCGTTCTCGGATACTTTGAGAAGACACCATTCATGGGACTCCCGTGTCGTCTGACATCCTATACCCAGCGCTACTTCAATGAATACAAGGCAGGCCTACCTTACATTGAAGCAATTGATGGACTCTTCAAGAAACTAGTGCCAGATCGCTATAAGGTGCAGCACAAGAGGGCTGCAGATAATTCGGCCTTCCAAATCAAGGATACCGCCTTCTCTTCAGTTACTATTAACCGTAATTTTCGCACTGGCCTCCATATGGATGCGGGAGATCTGAAAGCCGGTTTTGGCAACTTGTCTGTCATTGAACGAGGAAAATACGGAGGCGGATTCACTATTTTCCCACGTTACAAGGTGGGTATTAATCTGAGAACAGGGGATTTCGTAGCCATGGATGTGCACGAGTGGCACTGTAATACGGAACTCACTGAATCCGCTGAAGATAAGAAAACAAATTCGGGCCTGAAAGACGTCTACAGAAATGACAAGGAAACAGGGACCCAGGGAATTGAGAAACTTTTTAGTCGTGTTTCGTTTGTCTGCTATCTGAGAGAGAAGTTGGTAGATTGCAAGGCAAAGGACTCCCTCCCTTATTACAAGCGCATTGGATATAATCCTAAGTCAAATACCTTAGATAAAAAGAAGAAAACGGTCACCAGGAAAAAGAGGGAGTAATTTAGATATGGAACAGAGTCGATCTAATAAAATTTCACAAGTGTTGAAAAACGTATCAACTCTTGGAAAGCAGATACGTGTTCCAGGTGCATCGCTAGTTGTGCCAGAGGCAACAAATGCAGTTGGAGTCCCTGTCGAGGGCACTGGATTTGTTCGCATACTAATGTATATTATTGCAGGCATTTTATTAATTGGAATTATTCTACTTGGTGTCGATCAATGGGTTACACCTATTTTTCAACGAAGTCCTGGCGCTCCTGGTTATATTCCAATACCCGGCACAGATTTATCACAAGTGTTTTGGACAGATGCCCCTAGTATTGGAGATATTACGATTGGATCAGTTCCTCCCCCAAAACCTGGATATATTGCCCCTCTTTCAGTAACCGTGATAGAAGCTCAAACGGCCTATAGTTTAACACTCGATGTGTTTATAAAAGATGAATATCCCCAGGCTCTTCCATCTGGAGAATCTATGCGTATCTTCTTTTTTATGGGACAAACTATAAATAATCCAACATTACAAGTGTGCCTTGACAATAATAAAAATACTGTATATATTACTGCATTTGATTCAACTGGTTTTCAGCAAAGTATTAGTATAGATAATGTTCCTATACATACTTCTTTCCGAATTGGTCTAACAATGTCTCAGAATATAATGGAAGCATATATGAACGGCTTGCTTATGAATACAAAAAGAATTACATCTGTTCCAAAACCCCCATCAAGCGGTGATAAGATTTTTGCAACTTCTAATATTAAATCTGGTTCTCCTCCTATACTTTTATCAAAGGGTATCAGGGTCTTAAATGTAAGAGCATTTGGTTATGTGGTACCTTCGTCTGAAATGAAAGGGCGTATGAGTGACTTGACAAGTAATAACAGTTTTAAATAATCATAAATAAAAACAAATATCTTATAAACCTAATAGATGGACACAACAAGTGCAATAAATACAGTGAATACTATAAGCACAAGTGCAACAAACACAGTTAATTCTATGAGCACAATGGAAAAAATTAAAATTGCACTTGTATTTTTAGTATTAATAGGATCTATCATTTCCATTGTCTATTATTTTAATGAGGTCACTGGATTTATGCAATTTGTATTAGTGCTTATTGCAATTCTTGCATTTTCATATTTAACGTATCTTTCAGTTTCATATGTTCTTATTCCAAACCAATTTCAACAAGTGGGTCCAAATGAACTTAAATTAGATACACGAATCCAGGTTGCTACAAGTGAATTATTAAATAAGACGTGGGCATCTAGTGAGGGATCATCGCTTATTTTTTATATAAATCCACAAGTCACCGATAGAACTGGTTATTTAACTTTAAATGCTAAAAATGCAATAATAACAGGAAATGAATATGCAAATGTGGTTCAAATAGGTGGTAAACAAAATCTAAAACTTCTAATTGCGCCCGATGCAGGTCGTGGAATGAGCTTAGCACCTGCCCGCTTTGAAATTTACGTAAAGGGTAACACTAAGCCAGAATATATTGATATTCCTGAATTTCCAATGCAGCGATGGAGTTCAGTGATTATTGTGAAGAAGGGTCGTAAATTTAATATTTTCTTGAATGGCGATCTAGTTAATTCGCACACATGTACGGCAATGCCAGATTATGATGAAACTGCGCCCCTTTTAGTTGGTGATACGCGGTTAATGGGCAAGATCTCATTAATAAGTCTTTCTCCAACTGCATTAAATACAAATGAAGTTCGCGATTTATTAAGTAGCACGGTCGATACTTCTGGAAAACCATATATGCCAATTGAGTTGAATTCATTGTATGCTTCCTTGATACCTTCACTGCCTGAAAACTTCTGGTGCCCGGGTGGAAATTGCACTACTCCAAAAAAGGCTAGTCCAATGGAACAATGGTCAAGTCCCTACGCATAAACTATTTATTACAAATAGAATAGACTAATGGATCTCGGTACGACCATATTATATGTTGTAGTTATATTAATGCTAATGTATTTATTAGTTATGCTATATGCATGGCTAAATGGAACAAATGGTGCACAGGATATGATTATATATTCTTCTCCATCTGATGGCCTCCCTGGAAGAACTACAACTACCACCGGCATGGTATATAAAAAGTCACAGGTTCCTCAAATATACCCTGGTGGAGAATACTCTGTAAGCACATGGATTTATGTGACAAACTGGGGAGCAAATGGATCTGTAGGAAAGAATAAGCCTTTCCTCACATTATCTGGCGGAGGTGGTTCGTATTATACCATGATCATGTATCTAGGACAACGTATAAATAAGCTTGGCATCAGAGTAAGTTATGATACATCTTCTAGCTCAACTGTAATTAATGAGTCTGATCTTCCAAAGATTGTTGAAGGAACTCCTGCATATTCTGACACGGACGGAATGCCAATGTGTGATATTGAGTCTGTAGATTTACAGAGATGGGTTAATATTACAGTTGTAATGATTGGAAAGACGGTGGATGTATATGTCGATGGTAAACTTTCTAGAAGTTCCGTTCTTCCTGGAGCATTCAAGGCCGATGGTGAAGTTCCGACATTAACTCTAGGAAGCCCCGACGGCTTCGGTGGATTAATTGGAATGACACGTGCTGCAAATGTAGCATATACCCCGGACAGGATCTATGCTAATTATCAAGAGGGTCCCTTTTCCGGTTGGTCATTAAGCAGCCTAGACCCAACACAGTATGTGCTCACTGTAACAAGGAATAATACAACGATATTTACTACCGATAAGGCGCCACGTATTGTTTGGGAATAGTCAAAATAAGCTCGTAAACTCTATATTAAAAAATAGTGATAAAATTACTAATTTTTAATATTATAAGCTCTATCTTTTACAAATCATAGATAGATAGTATGGCAGATGCAATAACAGGAACTGTACTAACTGGTGCAGATGCTTTTTCACAAATATTATTTGGGGTGGTTCTTATTATCATAGTATACTTGATGATGGCTTCAGGTGAATATATTTACACGTCTTTTACCCGAATGTATAAGGACCGTGTTGAACTGTTTCCTGATACATATGTTTCCGGGCCTAAAATGTTTACTATAACGCAGAATCCAAACGTTGCAGGTTCTAAGACAATCTATTTTTCAGACAATCAGAGATCCGGCATAGAATTTAGTTATTCGCTCTTCATTAATATAAATAGCGATACGTTTAATAATACGGACACGTCGTCATTATATCATATCTTACACAAGGGCTATGGAAGAACGTATCCACTTCTGGGCCCTGGAATCTTCTGCTGGGGTCACATAAACAAATTACGTATATTTATGAATTGCTATGATACATGGGATAATTACGCGGATATTGAGAATATTCCAGTGGATAAATGGTTCCACTTAACTGTGACATGCAAGGGTAATACATTATATGCATACATTAATGGAAACCTGAAGACTAAAATGGCACTCAGTAATAATACACCTCCTTACCAAAACTATGGAAACATATATGCATTTAATAATCGCAAGCTACAATTAACTGCAGCAACCACGCAATCTCTTCTAAAGGATCCAATGTTTAGTGATCCAATTGCCCCATTAACTTCTATTACATTTAATGGATCCATTAAGGGAATGATTAGTAGAGTATATTATTTTAGTTATGCATTAACTTACAGTGAAATACAGTCACTGTTAAATATGGGACCATCCAGTAAGATTAATAGTAACGGTAGTGGCATGGAATTTGGCCCATATCTATCTGATACATGGTGGGTAAATAGACAGGGCCCATAAGCAGAGCCATAGGCATAGCCATAGGCCATAGGGGAATAGTCCCTATCTAAAACACATCTCTTCTAGTTTCGTAGTAACAAGAAGAGATATGCCAGGAGGTGGATTATATATTTTAGTTGCATACGGATCTCAAAATGTAATTCTCAGTGGAAATCCAGATTTTACTTATTTCTACATGATCTTGAAAAAATATAGCCACTTTTCCTTTGAATCAGTTACCCTACCTCTCGAAGGGCCCCAAGAACTCTTCTTTGATCAACCAATCCAGCTTCGTGCAAAGATTCAGCGCATCGGCGACTTACTATCAGATCTCTATTTCACTTTTACTTTACCCGATATTTACTCGAAATATTTCAATCCATCTCTTCCAGGTCCTACGAATGGGCGAAGTCAATACCAATTCCAGTGGGTCAGATATATCGGTGCACAAATTATTCAGAATGCCACCTTCCTAATTGGAGGAACCCAGATTCAAGAATTTGATAGTGACTATATTATTGCAACTGCCTTCACAGACCAAGATGAAACTCAGTATAATAAATGGCAACAACTGGTTGGTGATATTCCTGAGGTATATGATCCGGCTAATGGAAAATACTCCGGCGTATCAAGCGGTGCCCCCTTAATTCGCGCACGTGGATTATACCCGAATGTCTTTCAAAATCAAGATCCAGCACTACAGGCGCAAACTAATTTTCCATCAATTCCTGGACGTGATATAACATTACCTCTCTCCTTTTGGTTTTCTCAGAATCCTGGTCTAGCACTCCCCCTTATTTCTCTTCAATACCACGAGTGTGAAGTCCAGTTAACTCTAAGACCAATCAGAGATCTCTATACTGTGTTAGATCCATCAGGATATAGGGTCAGGCCTGAGCATAAGGTGAATTCCTCGATTACACAGTTGCAATCTGGTAATTTATCCTATACTACTGATACAGACCCTGGAATATATATCAGACAATATTTAACGGATATTGGCTATACTGTTCCTACCCTAAATACATGGCCTCTGAATCCTAGGCTTCAAGCCACCTATATTTATCTGACAGATGATGAGCGTCGCACATTTGCTACAAAACCTCTGACATATATTGTTAGACAGGTTACAAATTACACATATCAAAATATTTCAACCAGACAGCTATTTGATTTATATACACACAATCCGGTTCCACGATTAATTTTAATACCTAGAAGAACTGATTATTTAAAAAATCTGAATGCTTGGACAAATTATACAAATTGGTGGTTATATCCGAATGCACCCTTTGTTCCAGCGTATAGTTCTGTGCCTCTAGGAGGATATTCGGGCCTCATAATACCGGCAATGCAGCAAGATATTATACGTCAGGTTAGAATTATATGTGATGGAAATGAAATCCAGGAACTCAAGAATCTTCAGTATTTTAATGAACTGAGTTCATGGAAATATGCCACTGGTGTATTTCCTCCAGGTCTAGCAATTTATAGTTTTGCACTTGATACATCGAAATGGATGAAACCGAGTGGCTCATTAAACACAAGTAGGGTTAAAAATTTCCAGCTTGACGTTGATCCATGGGTATTAGCTGCAAACTCTTTATTTTCATACAATTTTTCAGTATATGTTGAGAGTATTAACTTTTTGGTAATAGAAGGTGGTATGGGAGGTATGAAATATGCTACGTAGTAAGATATTTTTTAAGTTTCTTTCTAGAATAGATGGGTATATTTACACAAATATCCAATAAATTCAATTATTTTATTTCATCATTCTTAAATGATCCTGATGCCGACGCTTATGCTAAGCAACAAGAGGCTCAGAGACAGCAGGATGCAGAAGCTAAACAACGTCATGAAATGGAAATTGCAAAGGCAGATGCTGAAGCGGAAAAAAGTGCCCAAGCAGCACAGGATGCCATTGATTTAAATGAAAGAAATAAGTTTGATAGTGGTAGGGCATTCGGTAAAATTACATCAGGTGTATTATCTGTCTTTTATAATTTAATTCTCTTAGCAGTAATCTTGTATGCTGGCCATTTAGCGGCGAATGAGGCAATTGGATATAGTATTTCATTTCGTATTCTTAGTTTCATTTATGGTGCCCTATGTTTTTGGTATATTATTCCGAGATCATTGATTAAGCGATATTATTACAATGAAGAAATTCTATATTTTACATTTTTACCACTTTCAACATTTAAACCTATATTTACTACTGGAAAAATTTTATTAGGACCATTTTGTTATACTGAGAATGAAAAATCAATTGCAGCAAAAGAGGCAGTTGAATTGCTTTATAAGAATGGATATTTGAATAGTATTGCACAGGGTGCCCCTAGTAGAGCTGCAATCACTCCTAAGGCTCTAGCTCCACCTCCTCTAGCCCCACCTCTTCAGACTCTATCTCCTCTAGCGGCTCTATCTCCTCAGGCTCCGCCTCTGGCTCCACCTCTGGCTCCTCAGGCTCCACCTCCTCTGGCTCTAGCTCAACCTCTGGCTCAACCTCTAGCTCAACCTCTGGCTCCTCTGGCTCCTCTGGCTCTAGCTCAACCTCTGGCTCCACCTCTAGCTCCACCTCTGGCCCCACCTCCACCTCCTCAGGCTCCTCTAGGTCGTTAGACAATTAGGTGTCTAAACAATGAACAATTAAATTACTTTAGTAATGCAATCCCTCATGCCTTTTGTAAGTATTGTAACGCCGACATATAATCGCCGACGTTTCATTCCTGCTCTAATTAAAATGATCCAAACCCAGACTTATCCAAGAGATCGTATGGAGTGGATAGTCTACGATGATGGTCAGGAAGAAATCAAGGACCTCCTTGATGCAGCTAAACCATTTCTACCCAAACTTATCTTCATCTGGTCTGAGGACAAAATGACTCTCGGAGAAAAGCGCAATCGCCTTAACAGTGAAGCAACTGGTGATATAATAGTTGCAATGGATGATGATGACTTTTATTTTCCAACCCGTGTTATGGATGCAGTAAATGCATTAACCACTAATCCAAAGGTATCACTGGCAGGAGCCAGTGAGGTCTATATGTTTTTCACAGATACCAAGGAAATCTGGAAAGCCGGTCCATATTTTCAAGGCCATGCGACGAATGGAACAATGGCATGGACCAAGGCATATGCATCCAAGCACAAATATGATGAGACAGTCGCATTTGCGGAGGAGAAATCATTCCTAGAAAACTATAAGAATCCTCTTGTTCAATTAAATCCCAAGACCGTTATGCTGGTAATGAGTCATTCAGATAATACCTTTGATAAAACTGAATTACGAAATGCTGAGAATAAATTATTAGTGAAGACTTCCTTGCGTATGATTGATTTTATCAAGGACCCTGAACTACATGAGTTTTTTTATGGAATTTGAATTACACTTTTTTAAGAAAGGCGTAGTATAACCTAAACAGTTATTCTCTGGTTAATTTAGATCATTCCCATGTCAGCCCGAGATGAATCTCTAAATAAAATTTTAGAAGTTTATGAGCAGCCATTAATTCACGCCGTAACTGATACGTCAGGATATGCAGTGCAACCGCAAGAAATCAAGGTCCCTCTAAGGCCACATCAATTGGCGATGATTCGTGCGATGCATGAAAAAGAGCGCACATGCATTGAGGGATTCACCATAAATAATGAGACCCATTATAGTCAAACTGCAATCTTAGGAGATAAGGTCGGTTCAGGAAAGACCTTGACAACTCTCGGATTCATTGCGCATAAGAAACATAATCAAATTACATCCGTATTCAACACGATTCACAATAGGTCTCAGACAACCTTCTGGAGTCAGAAACCTGTGCATAGTGTTGAATGCTCTGGCAATGTTCTTATTATAGTTCCACACACCCTCTTCCACCAGTGGAAATTTGCAATCCAACAGCAAACCACTCTCTCCTTCTTTGAAGTAAAGACCACTAAGGCCCTTGAGAAAAATGATTTTAATGACCTGATTAAGACACGTGATATAACTCTGATGTCTAATACAATTATAAAGACCTTCATGACATCTGAGAATCGTAATCTCATTCAATGGAAAACTGTTATCTTCGATGAGGTCGATAGTATCCATTTCACCTCCACCGTTCCCAGACCACGTGCAAATTTCTATTGGCTGATAACAGCAACATGGCCGAATGTTCTCTTTCAAGGACATTACATGTATATGTCTAACGCATTCCTGGCTCAGAGAGCAGCCGCAGGTCTACATCCTGATATGGTTGAACTACTACACCAGGACCAAGTTACAAATGGCTCGAATTATTATTCGCGTTATGATATTAAGAGTGCAAGTTTCTTCTCCGAGTTCTTATCTAAACATCCATCCCGCGGACATCTTGTTTTGAGGACGAATACGCAATTTATGGAGCAGAGTTGGAGATCACCGCCAATTCTAGAGCAGCGTATTATATGCGAGACACCAATATCCCATCGTATTATTGCACAATATGTAAATTCGGAAATTCAGGAACTCTTACATGCAGGCGATATTCAGACGGCCCTAGAAAAACTTGGTGTAAATAATACATCTCAATCTTCTCTCATTACCGCCTTGTGTGAAACGCGTGAAAAGGAACTTGATCGTCTTGAGAAAACCCTCATATTCAAGGAGTCGATTGACTATTCAACACCGCAAGCAAAGGAACAAGCTATTGCGGCTCTGAAGACAAAGATTTCATCAATCAAGGAGCAGATTGCTTCTCTAAAGCAGAGAATCTTACACGTCAAAGATGAGATTTGTGCTATTTGTTTTGAAGAGCCCAAGATTCCAACCTTTGTTCTCTGTTGCGAACGGCTCTTCTGTGGCGCCTGTATTATCAATTGTATTCAGAGAAATCCATCGTGTCCTCTGTGCAGGTCATCCTTAGATTTCAAGCGCCTCAGACAATTGGAGGCAGATGGTGCCGAAGGTTCTAGGGAAAATACGATAATTGAACAAGTTCCAGAAAGAAAGCCAAAGAAGAAGGATGCCTTACTCAAGCTTATCACCGAAAATCGCACGGGAAGATTCCTCGTGTTCAATCGTTATGATAATCCATTTTTAGAGATCGAAGGACAACTCCTAGAAAGGGGTATCAAGGTTGCGACGGTAAAAGGTAATAAGGATCACATTTCTAGCACATTAAAACAATTTGAGAAGGGGGATATACAGGTGCTCTTAATGAATAGCATGCAGGCAGGAGTTGGGATGGACTTGAAGTCCGCAAGCCATGTGGTTCTAATGCATCTGATGAAGACAGAGGAGGAAAGGCAGATTATCGGTCGTGCAATACGCCTGGGGCGCAATGAACAACTGAATTTAGTGCGTTTACTGCATGAGGGAGAAGGACGCGATCATACGACCTAATCCTTATAAATACAGAGTTGTTTGGGAATACTAATAGATTCTATTTTTTTGGCCTGGGCTGCAGGGAGCTTTGCTGTCTTGGCCTGAATCACTTGATTTAGCTTCACCTGAATATCTTCAATTGCACAATCGTGCTCATCTGAGAATTGAACCATCTGTTTCCAAGTATTGTACATAGATGATTGACGTGTCAGAACCTGAGTAAATTGTAGCTGTGAAGGCGTTACTGTCTGAGTCACTGGATATTCAGATAAGAATGCATTTGTTATTTTGAGTTTCAGTTGGAAACTCGGCCTCAGCAGATTCCAATTCTGATAGAAGAATGCCCAGTAATCTGCCTTGTCGCTGAGATCAAAGAGTGCAAGGAATTCCTTGTAATGTGTCCAGGGGTTTTCTGCAGAATCAAGTCGTCTATGAATATTTTCATGAACACAGAGACCAGAAAGATTTCCCAGATTATTCTCAACCTCTGGAATAATAAGAGGATCCCAGTTTTCATAGAGGCATGAGTGGCTAAATCTTAAGATTTCTGTGCTAGGCTCCTCCTCAGTTGCTTCATCAGCAACAAGTTCAGGTGTATCCCGTTCTTCCTGACTCCTCGAATTAAAAATAGAATTAGAATCACATCCTTGTAGTGATCTTAAGATTACACGCAAGTCAGCAGTAGCTAGGACCTCAGATCTCAGATTCTTCCCTAGCCAGGTTTGAACCGTTTGTGCAGGAAATTCCATCTGAATATATGTGCTCAGACGAACAATATGTTGATAGACTCGACCCTTAATTTCATTACAAATGAGAAGGAGAGGGTGTGTAGTATTTCCTGGCTTCCAGGCACGCATGTAGTCTAGGAGCTCACTGAGCCCACCTTTCTCACCGAGGCTCAGGCCATCAATCTCATCCAGAAGGACTGCAAGCTTATGTTTATTACTTTCAGGAGACATGGATTCTAAGACAGATTTCTGAACCAGAAGGGGAATAATTTGTTTCTTGAATGCCTGCCCAGAGCGAGTATGACTTGCATTTAGTTCAACAATTCTATAAGTTTCCTGCTTGAGAATTTCTCTAGCGAGTGTTGTCTTTCCTACACCTGGAGGGCCAACCAGAAGAAATGCTGCAGTGGTTGGTGTTTTAAGCCATCGTCTAAGTGCATTTTCTACACTTGGATGAAGACTTGTATAGTCCATCTCTTTAAAGAGACTTTTAACTCTTTAGACTCATGCGCGCACATTAAATTGAAACAAGGCACTGCTTGATTGCATCCTTTTTAGAAGCAACCTTGTTAATTCCAACACAAGAATCACCGTCATACACGCCTTCCCAGGTTAATCCTGCATTCTGACAGGCGTCGCAAATGGCCTGAAGGCCTGCTTCGGAAGTTGTAGTCTTCACATCACGAGATGTATATGCAAATACCTTTGTTGTCATTGATGCATCTAGTGTGCTAATTGATGTTGGAAATACCTTTAGAAAGCCACCACCCGAATTTGTAGAAACTGATACACCTAATAAATCAACGCAACCGGGCACAGTTGTTTGTCCTGATTTTATATTAGGGATGAATGTTAAGAAATCTGGGCACATATTAATTACTGGTGGCCAGCTTTTGAGTTTTTCATCTGGTGTTGCAAACCAGCGTAGACCATAATATATAAAAACCAGAGATGCTCCAATACAGAAGACGATACCACGTATCTCGCCGGTAGAGGATACCGCGCTTGTGGCGTAGAATATAAATAATACACTTAATACTGCGTAGATAACTAGATACCAGTTGATCTCAGAAAGGCTGAACCCCGCTTTATTGTTTAATCCGTAGAGTAGAATTATTGCAAGTAAAATAATGACCCAATTTACACTAAAACTGCTACCCCCTGATGAAAGCATACTACTTAGCTTTTTTAAAAAAGATCGTGAAAAGCATCGTTAGCCTAAAAATTTGTATAGGTATTAATATAAGAATGAATCAGATTAAAAAATTTACGTGGAAACATATCATAGATGCACTTGTAATTCCAGTGGGAGCCTTAGAACAGCTGCATTACAGCTATGCAATTGACTATTACTGTAATTTCTATAATGGTGATAATCCTCAGATTCTTTTTCCAGAAGAGAGTGTTAAATATATACAAAATGAAATTAAGGAGGACGCTGAGCACAAGATACGTTTGGCATTGAATGAAAAGACTAGAGAGGCTTTAAGAAAGAGTTGGCCAGGTTTTGATGAATACATTGAGGGACTAGGCAACCGCGGTAGGCCACCCTTTTAGTTTTTGCTAGCTTTTTCTAAAAAAGCTTAAGCTTAAAGCTTAAATCTTAATCTCTTGATTAAAATTTAAGATTTTATATACATGATATCCTATATCCATGGAGCAATAGCTTATAAGAGGCCAGGCATGTAGGCCACCTTGGCGGGGGCAGCGGCAGAGGCCCAGCTGTTGCCAGTGGCCAGCTCAATGTAGCAAGAGTTATACTTGGATGCGGCGCTGCCAACTACACCGCCAGCTAGGGAAGGGCCCACAATCTGCACCTTGCGGAAGGTGCGGTTAGAGGAGACCACGGTCCTGCCCATATCCCTTAGCAGACCACCAGCACCTAGGGAGCTGATGGAAGATAGGTAAACGGAATCTAGGGTGGTGGCGGCACTGGTAAAAGAACCAGGCAGGAAGGAGCCACCAGCACCAGTGCCCTCAGTGTAGTTTAGCACGGAGCCTCTGCAGTCAGCTAGGGGGACGAAATAACCATTCGTTTGCTTTTGGCCGCGGAATCCAGATGCATTAGCCATTTGCTTATACTTCCGGCCTAGAAAAAAGTTTTTATAAACCCGTTTTTTTGCCGGTAGGGAAACTTGACTCCAAACAGAATGGAACAGGGTGCCTTTATTTTACCAAACACGAATCCACCGCCGGTAGGAGGGATGAATGGACGCGTGAATCTTAGCGCGCCATCTGGGGCCGGTGGCCATGCCGAAGTCCCTGGATTTTCTTACCGCACCCAAACTGAAAAAGTCTTTGCAACTGACGCACTCCGTGGAAACTGGGAAGTGAATGCCTTATCTAAGGCTTTTTTCAGCAAGGAGAATGCAGATCAAATTCAAAATGCTATTCGTAAGGCCGTATATGAAAAATCCGCGCCGAAGCACTATGTCATTGATAAGCAATCCGTAGATGAACTTACAATTATAATGAGAACAATGTATCTCCAGTATGCCCAAAATCTGCCAAATAACATTGCCGGTCAGGTTGCCGACCTCAATGAAAAAGTATTAAACTGGTCAGTTCCCCATATTCTGAGCGCCGTAGATCATTACCAGTATTACTTGAATGATATCAGTCACATGCCAGTGCCCCTGGCTAGATCAGTCAGTTTGAGTTCCGCTGGAACTAAGTCTTTACCGTTTAATCCCCTAATGTAATCTTAATGCTTGACCTTAACTACCCTCTTCACCTCCTTCTTCAGCGGAGCATCACCCAACGCAGCCTCGCGTGTCGCCTGTAGCGCCACCCAAGACTTCTCAAACCCATCAAGGTCCCGGAGCCACAGGTTCTCTGCACTCGTTGCCCGTAGAAGCTCCAGTGCAAGTCGAGCGGCCTCCACATGCTTCCTCGCCTCCTCCACCGCCGAAGCCTTCACCCTGTCCATCCGCATCTTCAGCAAGTAATCATAGGAATCCGCCACATCAGGCTTATCCATTGCATCGAGTGCCGGTAGCTTATGAGCCTTCATCGCTGCCACGATCTCCTCGTCGGACTTGCGCCTCAGGTCAATGCGGTCATCAAGCAGAGCCTGCAGGAAACGCGCCTTTGCATCAAACTCCACCAGCTCCCTGTCGAGCCTCGCGAGCTCCTGGGTCTTTCTGGTCTCGTAGCCGGTAAGGCGAACCTGGTAGTAATCCTCCATCATATCACCAACAGTGCCATAACGCTTGATCTTCATCTCGGGACTGAAACAAACCATGTTAGTCGTGTGCCATGTCGTGTTCAGCTGCAGCATTTTCTCAGCCGCTGCAGCATCAGTGCGCATCTCGAAGTAGGTATCATTGTTGAAGTAGAGCACGAACTTGACCTCTGTATCATTGTATAGGTCATCAAATGACTCAAGAATTGGCTTCACGTCCTTCTCCTTATCACCAGTGCACAGGGTATCCAGATAGACCTTATAGTCCTTGGTCCATGTGCCCACTGGGAGCTCCGTTACTGTAATCGTATGCTTCACATCATCCCATGTTGCCTTGCCCTTGGTCACCCAAGTGCAATCAGCCGTGCGATGGATAGTGCCTGTGAAGCCATACCACCACGGCTGCAAGATAAGCCCAGCGAGCGTGGGGCGCCGCATGAAGAGGCGATCTCGCAGCAGTGACAGAACATCACTGGGATTGTGGGGAGGAATATTAGTGGAGAACCCTGTGCCGATACCCAGAGCACCATTGATGACAAGCAGAGGCACGACTGGCTGATAGAACTCTGGCTCAACTAGTGCACCGTCATCATCCAGATACTTTAGCACACCCGAATCCTCCTTCCTGAACATCGAATCCACCACGGGCTCCAGTTGAGTATGGATGTATCGGGGCTGAGCTGCATCCTGACCACCCATAAGCCTAGAACCAAACTGGCCAATAGGCACCAGAAGATTCACATTGTTAGACCCAACAAAGTTCTGGGCCATGCCCACGATGGTGGAATTCAGAGATGCCTCACCGTGGTGATAGGCTGCATGCTCCGAAACATATCCTGCCAGCTGGGCAACCTTGATCTCTGAGCGAAGACCACGCTTGAGAGAAGCCCAGAGAATCTTGCGCTGTGATGGCTTCAGGCCATCCATCACATGCGGCAGAGAGCGCAGGTTATCCGCATTCGAGAAGTGAATGAGCTCATCGTGGATAAAGCGATTGTAGGGCACCTTCCCACCCTTCACGACAGCAAGAGTGCGACGGGCATCAAAGGTCTTGAGCCACTCCTTCCTGTCATCGGCACGCTTCTTTGAAAAGGCGAGGCAGATTGCATCATCGGAGAGATCGTCCCACTCGTATTTCATATCAAAGAGATTCTTGAACCACTCACGGGCCTCCTGAGCAGTAGATGTGCCTAGACCCTTATAATACTTCATGGTCGCACCTCTTACAGCCGCCTCACCTCCATTTGCCTCCCTCCAGGTATCAAACTCGCCCTGAGAGTAGAACGAGAGCACGGTGCCGCGACGAGTGAGCTTGAGCAGAGGAGTTGCCAGACAGCACAGGAACCCCTTCTGCAGCAGAGAAGGCCAGAAGGTATGAAAGAAATTCATGAGGAGACCCTTGATATGCGAGCCATCATGATCCTGGTCAGTCATAATCATCACACGACCGTAACGCAGCGACTTGGCATCCTGGTAGACCTTGCCCTGCTCCAGACCAAGAATCTTCTTAATTGCAGTTAGCTCCTCATTCTTATTGAACTTCTCCTGGCTAATGTCCTTCACATTAAGCATCTTACCACGAAGAGGGAAGACACCCCACTTCTCACGACCGACAACGGCGAGGCCTGCAATTGCGCTGGCGGCAGCTGAATCTCCCTCAGTCAAGATAAGAGTAGTATCAGGCGACTTGGCCGTGCCGGCCCACAGTGCATCCTCCAACTTAGGGAGGCCACGCAGTGTCTTGCGCTTGGAGCCATCGGTCTTCTTGGCATCCTTCGCTGCCTTGGCATCAAGGATTGACTGGGCCTCCTCGAGCAGACCAATCTTTACTAGAAGCTCCGCCATCTTATCTGACTTGAAGACGGATCCAAACTTGCCAGCGGGCGTTGTCAGAGTCTCCTTAGTCTGGGAGTCAAAGGCGGGATTTACAATGGTCGCGTTGATAAAGAAGACAACTGAATCCTTGAGCTGCGCGGGCTTAATATCAATCTTCTTCTTCTTTGCCAGATCAGTGAAATTGCCTAGCACTGTCTTGAGCACAGACTCAACGTGCTTACCACCCTTGCGCGTGTTAATGCCGTTGACAAACGAGATGTGACGGTCATCAGGAGAATCATCCTCGGCAAAGAGATTTCTGGCCAGAACGGCACCAATCTCCCAGCGCTCACCACATCGCTCATAGGCGTGCGTGGTGCCGTCACGAATAAAGAGATGGATGAACTTCTCGAAGGTATTTGTGGGGATCACGGTGCCATTCCAGGAGACTTTGACATCCTTGCCGGCCATGGCGGCCAGCTCAATTGCGCGGGTATGGAGGATCTGGACCATGGCATCCAGATCCAGGCCAGGGAAGCGCGCAAGATCGGGCTCATAGGTAATCTTGACAAATCCCTTTGCAGCCTTGTCGGCCACAATGCTCGGCTTTGATGCACTTGCCATGTGATCTGTCCAGGTCTGAGTGTAGCGCTGTGCAGAAGCAGGATGGCGAGTGCTCAAGGTGAACTTGTTGCTGAAGATATTGGTAAGCTTCGCGCCATAACCATTCTTGCCACCGACAATCTTCTCCTCATTCTTGTCATAGTTGCCGCTGGTGAGAAGGTGACCAAAGATGAGCTCGGGTGCATACACCTTGTGCTCCTTGTGGAGCTCAATAGGAATACCATCACCGTCATTCTCTACAGTCACAGTGACACCATTGGTTGTATCCCTTGCTACACTAACATCAATGTTCTTGATGGGCTGCTTGGTAGCAGAAGGACCTGAACCCTTGCCCTGAGAGCGAACAAGTGCATCACGCGCATTGACAATGATCTCGTCGAAAATCTTGTAGAATCCAGGATTGAAAGCGACCTTACGGTGAGCCATCTTTGAGCTACTAGCATCGTAAACCCAACGGACCTCCTCGTGTGTCTCGGTGCTACCGACGTAGGTGTCAGGCAGCTCGAGAATATGCTCACGGTGGGTATGCTTCTTATACTGATCAGCCATGTGTGTGTAAAGGGTAATGGGGGACCCTTGGGTCAATTTTTAACGTGCGCTATATTTTAGACTGATGCGCATTTAAATCGCGCACGGGTCTAAATTCTAAGCAAATTATCGTTTTACTTTACGCGTTAGATGTTTTCCAAGTAGACGTTGATTTTTTCTCACATAATATTCCATGGTTCTAAATTTTCCATGTAATGTGCTTTTTCCATTTTCTTGATATGCAATAAATGGATATGATATTATAAACTTTAATTTATTAGCTACTATATCTGTTTCTTCAAGGTTATTTTCTTTAAATCTTGTTTCGTATAATTTAATAAATGAGTTATATGCACCACTATGAATATAAATAAAATGAGTGCCACATGTTACTGTAGGATCAAAAAATTTAATTGAACCAGATGAACCAATTAATTTAGGTCTTTTATCAGCGATGTCTCTAATAAGTATGGACCCTCCACTATATAAATCCCATTTTTCTAAATTAGAATCTAACCAGGCTTTCACCTTTGGCCATAGTTCTAGAAATCTAGGAAAGGGTTTACAATCATCTTCTAGTATGAGGATTTCCGGAAGATCTTTCTCTTTAGCCATTTTAACTAATTTAAGAAATGTCAAGAATAATGACTGCCAGCCAATATCACGCTTTTTAATTGTTTTACGATATTTTCTAGGATTTTCTGGTTCTACGCGATGTAATAGTATTCCTGTATCTTTAAAGGATTTCTGAATCCTTTCCCAGCGATCTTTAGATGACTTTAAATTTATAACATATGCATCCATTGATCTACTATACGTATAGTATAAAAAATAGTAGTCAAAGGTATCTTTGATAAGAAAATATAATCCTAGTAGAGATGGCAACACGAAAAAGAAAATTAGAAAAAAAATCAATGACACGTAAGAAATCTTTTAATCCGGCTACAATGCCAATTGTAGTTATATGTTGGAATGAGCTGACTTATATAAAGAACATGGTAAATCAATTAAAACACCTTGATCATCCTATAATTCTACTGGATAATCATAGCACATATGAACCATTATTGGAATATTATAAGGAAATTAAGAATGAGTTAGGAAGTAAAATAGAAATACGAATGCTAAAGAAAAACTATGGATGCACTGTATATATAAAATTAAAACATACATTACCAAAAGTCTATATCTTAACTGACCCAGACCTGGAATTAAATAAACATATGCCCAAGAATTTTGCAGAAATCTTATATGGAATATCCGAAAAGTATAAGGTATATAAAGTAGGGCCATATCTTGAAAAGATAAAAAAGGAAGATATATTGGAATGTTCTAGCTATGATTTCGAATGGGATAAACTAGTTCACCCTATTAAGAATGAACAATATGAACTATATTATGACTGGATTCAATATGGTGCAACTACGTTTTGTCTAGTAAATACTAAATATCATACTGCACATAAGAGCCAAAAAAGATCCGCAATAAGAATTGCAGGTAATTTTACCATGAAACATTTACCATGGTATAAAGATTCTCTGAATAAAATTCCAAAAGATGAATTATATATGTATGTAAAGAATTCTTCATCATCAACTCTTGTATCAAAATGTATAAAGCCGAAATTAAAATCTCTTACTAATATTTATAAAATTCGTTATTAGAATAATAGAACACATAAGATAAATTGTAATAACAATACTTATTATAATTTATAGCTATGACCAAAGAATATGAGATTTCCGGTATCTCCAACTTTTTATTATACTCTAAAACTAAGAAGAATGGTATCTATAATAACGGCTTGTTCCAGGCCCCAGAATTTAAAAGAAATAAAGAAATCTATTAATTTTTCCATGGTTTCTAAATGGTATATTATCTACGATACTTCCAATTGCAGAACATATGAACTACAATTTCCTTTAGAAGAAAAAATAATTGAATTATTCTGTAATACGAAGGGAATTTCAGGAAATCCTCAGAGAAATATGGCTCTTGATCTTATAAAAGATGGATTTGTGTATTTTATGGATGATGATAATATTTTTCATAAGAATTTCTGGACCTTATTACCAACTCTAGATCCTGAGCTCATCTATACCTGGGACCAAAATAGAATTCAGGAAGATAGATTTTTAAAGGGTGGTCAAATTATTCTGAAAAAGATAGATACTTCTCAATATATAGTGCCAATAAATCTTATTGGCTCAACTCGCTGGGTAGTTCATAAATATGATGCTGATTTCATATTTATTTCTCAACTTCATAAAAAATACGAGGAAAAATTCAAGTATATTCCTGAAGTGGCTTGCTATCATAATTATATTGCAGAGGTAAGTGTAGCCCTATGCTTCTTTGGGTTGACTCGGTCTCTCAAGCTTACCCTCCCATCAATTAAGAAATATTTATTTGAACCTCTAAAAAATCATGGAATAAAGTATGATGTCATCTTGCACACATATAAACTTAGTGGCTCATATTCTAATCCTAGAGCTGGAGAAAAGGATTTAATTCTGGATGCCGATGAGTATAAGCTACTAGAGCCATCATTTCATATGGTAGAAAGTAAGGAAGCGGTTTCAAAAAAGTTGCAGCTAGAAAAATATAGAACTCATGGAAATCCTTGGAAAAATGAAAAAGGTGCAGTAAAAGGAGATTTTTCAAGTCTTGATAATCATATTTTGTATTTATGGTCTTTGAAAAAATTAACTAAAATGTGGGTTGATGCAAACGCTAAACGTTCTTATTCGCATATTATATACTGCAGACCAGATGTCCTCTACCAAGTTCCCTTAGATATATCGTGGTTTTCTTTTACTTCTAAGAAAATTTATATTCCAAATTTTGCATTATGCGGTAACGTGACTGATCGGTTTGCTTTGGGTCGTCCTGAAGAAATGCGCCTTTATGGAAATCGCTTTGATGATGCACTTGCATATTCTAAGAAGCATCGATTAGCATCTGAAGAATATTTAATTGCCACCATGCGTAAGCATAAGATTAGATATGATCATGTGAATTTCTATTTTATTCGCGTCCGCGCTAATGGGAAAAAGGAAGCAATGGATCTTTCTCAAATTAAAACCTTGACAAGAAAGCTAAGGGATCCGAAGAATAAAACTAGGAAAATAAAAATAGGCCTGTTCAAGTAGATATGTCTTGTGGGGTCAAACAACTAGGTGGAGCCAAACAAGTTGGTGGCGCCAAACAAGTTGGTGGAGCCAAACAAGTTGGTGGAGCCAAACAAGTTGGTGGCGCTGCAATGGCCCCTTTATCTTATTTAAATCCTAGTTACCGTGAACCATCCTCCAGTGCAGGACCCCATGCTCTCCATTCCGAACCTGGTCTTGCCAGGCCTTCCATAAATGCCACCGGTGGCACACGTGCCACTGGTGGTTCTCGTGCTCGTTCTAGAAAGTTAAGATGCACAAGAAAACACAGGCACACGAGGCGCTGTTTAAAGCCCATCATAAGAAGAGGTGGATTCTTCCCTCCAGTATCTGCCCTTGGACCATTTATGCGGACCGGCCCTAGTCTAGCTGTCCCCGCTGCAGTATCAGGCTATCGTATGCTGCGTAATTACACAGGTCCTAAAAAGACCAGGAGAAAGAATTAAACGGAAATTAGTCTTTTATATGGCTTGGCCTACAAAAAGCCTAGATTTGCGTTATTTCGCCTAAAGCCAGAAAGCGTCCGACAATAAGAAGGGATGACATCCATACAACAAAAGGCAACTCCGAATGCCAACGGAAACCTTTTTGAAGTTAAAACCGTTCAGTCCGGTGCCTTTCGCACACTCATTGAGGCACTCAAGGAGATTCTAACTGAGGCAAATCTCGAATTCGATTCCCAGGGCATGAAGATTGTTGCAGTAGATGAGACCCATACGGTGCTAGTCTATCTGAGGCTTCATGCGGATCGTTTTGAGAACTTCTACTGCCCCGTGAAGCATGTGCTCGGTGTGAACATGATTTACCTCTTCAAGCTTATCAAGACCATGGGTAATAATGACAGCATGACTCTCTATCTGCCAGCCAACAACCCCAATAAGCTCGGTATTCGCATGGAGAATACGGAGAAGTCTCAGGTGACGAATTTCTTCTTGAAGCTCTTTGACACGGATGTGGAAGATATCAATATTCCCAGTCTCAACTTCACCAGCATTATTCACATGCACAGTGCGGATTTCCAGAAGATCTGTCGCGACATGAATGTGCTAGGTGAGAAGATGGAGATTACGAGCTCTGGGTCAAACTTGATTTTCCGTTGTGTTGGCGATTTCGCTGAACAGGAGACAGTGATCGCGGATAACCAGGCATCTATGAAGGTTCAGACAAAGGGAACGACCAGTGAGATTGTGCAGGGCATCTTCCAGCTGAAGCACCTGGTTCTATTTACCAAGTGCACCACGTTGTGCCCGAGCATTGAGCTTTATCTGAAGAATGATTATCCTCTCATCCTGCGTTATATGGTGGCGAATCTGGGAGAGGTCAAGCTAGTGCTGGCCCCGATTAAGAACAAGAAGGAGTAATGGTATAAAATTGATGAGGTGGAACCTGAGTCCTTAGGTATCAAATGGCTGAGGTAGAACAAGTGCATCAGCAGCCTCAGGCTCAGCAGGCTCAGCAGCCTCAGGCTCAGCAGCCAGAACTCCCACATATGTTTTGTGTAAAAACATATATGGGAGAACGGGAAGGATACTTTCTTATGAGATGGAGCCTAGGAAATATGGTAAATAATGAAATTGTTCATATTCTAAAGCCTACACCTCACCATGGAAGGTTTTACAATATTGAGTTTATTCCTCTGGCCCAGCAGAATAATAATTTATTTAGAATTTCAACAAGAAAGAATGCTGGAAATGTTGTGAGACCAATTACTTGGAGATTTACTTCTGAGAAACTAAAGTATGAAGAAATGACAATACCTGTTCTGAGAATTTCACCAATGAATGCCTTGCCGAGCATTAAGGCAACTTCATTTATTCCGATTGTTACGAATGCTCCTGCTGCTCCAGCAGTTCCTGTTCAAGAAGTGCCAGCAGTTCAAGAGCAACCAATATACCCTATTGAAACTATTCCCCAGCATATTATTCGTGCAGTTCTTCGTGACGCAGTAATGCATGAGGAAATCTGTCCAATTACAAATATGGAGATTGATATATCTAATGGAGCCATTACTTCCTGCTTTCACCTCTTTAACAGGGATGCAATTTGCAAATGGCTTTCTATGCCTGGATCACGAGATAAATGTCCAGTCTGTAATACTCCCTGTAATTCTTATACCTTAGACTGAGCGGCATTGTTTAGCAAAAAATTGAAACGGCGGCTTCCCTGATTTTTTGTAACCAGGAATCAAGGTATTGAAGAATGACTATGTTTCCAATGTATATTGCAGTTTGCCATGAGCCAAGTGTTGCTTCAGGCTATGGCCAAAGCCAAGGCCAAGAGCCCAAGTTCAACTTATATCAGAATACTATTTATCACAGTGGACTAAGGCATGATTCGCCCCCTATAAATGTCCTCTGGCCAATCCCTCATGTTAAGGGGAAGCGCCAGACAATTCGCTTAACGGATACCACGGAGCATTCTTCACTAATGCGTTCATGGAATGGATCTGAGTTGAAATCTATAAAATGGAGTTTTACAGGTTCATCTATCTATGTTCATCTAGAGAGATATGGCCTATTAATTACTGCCCCAATCGTCTTTATGGATGCAGCAAATAAACGAATCCTTCCATATAATTCAACTTCCTTTTCTCCAAATGAGATTAAGTTTACGGAGGAGCAGGAGATGAGTTATACTCCAGCAAGAGTATTCACGACTGATCCAAATAGTCCTGAGAATACAACTCCAATTCCTGGTATGTCTCAAGATAGAGCTCTGACTACTTCTATGTCTGTGCCTACGTCTATGACTACGTCTATAAAGACATCTGCAAATGAGCCTGCACTTGCATCTCTTCCAGCCCATATTACAAAAATCGTTCTTGCTGATTCTATCAGAAAGAATGAGCTTTGTCCAATTACTAGTGAGGATATCACTGAGACGAATGCAACTGTGACTCCTTGTGGCCATGTATTCACAACGGCTGCAATTACACACTGGCTCTCCCTACCTTCTTCGAAAGGGCGATGCCCTGTGTGCAAGCAGAAGTGTTCTTAGTCCTACATTCTTTTTTGAACATGTGGGGTATAGAGAACTTCGGAATCGGAGCAGCGATAATCCAGAAAACAAAGTCCATCTGCCGAATTGAAATGCTCAGAATTCACATTCCATATTTTCATAATATTGAAGGTCCCCTTCTTGGGACTCATGCTAATTCCAATGCATGTATTATCCTGCTCCTTGAATGCGAGGCCAAGCATTGCTTGTATGACCTGTGTGGTAAATACATCCTTTACATTCTCAGATGGAACCTTTACGCTGTAACTGCCACCGCGAATATTCTGGTAATTCTCCCACAGAGGTAGGGTATCTCCCTTCATAAAGAAGGGCTGACCACTCTTAAGCTTTACACTGCCACACTCCTCAATTGCACCGAGAACATCTCCCCAAGTAGTGCACACTTGAATCTTTACAAAGGTATCAAGGGTCCATTTCTCAGAATCCCCCTGGTGGAAATACAGGGTCCAAGAACCCGTAGGAATTAGGTCGGTGAGATTTATTTTAGGAACCTCGCACATTACTATAGTAACATATAGACTAATCATTAAGTCCCTTTTTTATCGTATCACCCATATCAGTAACAAGTTCAACCTGTATATTGTCTAGACAATGAAAATAAGATTCGCCAGATTCACATGACCAAAGAAGGAAAATTTCCTTGACGGTTGGTTCACGAGAACCTCGCCATTTTACTTCATTTACCCAATCAGATAAATCAATGTTTGTGTCTTGAATCTTAACTGTAAATCCGAGATAAGATAGATGTTTCTCTTTCTGATGGGTCATTGCGCTAGGTTCAGTAAATGTGGTAGGGCATAGTGTGCAGCGCCACTGTATCGTATCATTGTCGATTGTTCCAAAGATTTCAGAATTTATTGGAATTGATAGATTTTTTATGAAGATCCATTCTTTCTTAACCATTAATTCATTATATATTGCTCTATACAGTGAATGTGATTTAGAAAGAATTGCAGTTGTCTTATTAAATATCCAGGGTGCCCATGTCCATAAGAACTCTCTGAACATCATTAGTGAAAAAATGTTCAGAATGTTTAGGTATAGAATTGTTAAGAATATCTTGTTATTCCACATGCAGTTGGTAAAACAACTGGGTTTCCTGGACAATTTAATGCGGGTGGTTTAAATTCCGGTTTTTTCACTGGACAGCTGCATTTCTTCTTAGGTATTCGGCACGCCTGGCATTCATCATAATCATCTGAACAAAAACTTGGAGGGGGGGTATATATCCATTTTATGAAAAAAATAACTGGAATTAATGCAAGAAATGCCCAATTTATTTGTTCAAGGCCGTAGTTACAGAATGTAAAGAAAAGTGTGCATGTAACTACTCCAAGAAATAAGTGGTCAGGAATATAATGTATTCTATCAGAAAGAACATCATTTAAGATAACTATGAGAACTAATGCAGATAATAATAATCCGCTTGCACACAAGGCCATTTCTAATTAGTTGGGAGCTTTTTTACAATGTTCTTAATTGGATCATATTGACCCATTGGATCGCCGATCTCTCCTGCATTATTAGCGTAGACGGTATTCTCAGAATCCTTGAAGAATACGCGGCCCTTATAAGTCCACTCCTCAACCTCCACCTCCTCCTCTACAGGACTCTCGGGTGTTACAGGGGCCTCCTCAGCCTCAACAGCCTCCTCGGCCTCCTCTGCCTCCTCAGCCTCAACAGCGTCAGCAGCCTCCTCAGCCTCAACAGCGTCAGCAGCCTCCTCAGCCTCAACAGCGTCAGCAGCCTCCTCTGCCTCCTCAGCCTCCTCAGCCTCCTCAGCCTCCTCAGCGTCAGCAGCCTCCTGCTCCTCTGCCTGCTCGGCCTCAACCGTCTCAGGTGTCACAGGAGCCTCCACATCCTTAGAGACACTACTTATGAACACACGCTTGAAGTCAGACTCCTGAGAACTCGGTTGAATAACTGGAATTGTTGACTCAGTATTAATTGCCCCCTTCGCCATAATAAATTTCAGAATATTATCCATATTCTCCTTTAATCCCTTCATTTCCTGAACAAGAGAATCAAACTGCGCATTTTGCTTTTGATTTAGAAATGCAATGGAATTACGAATCTCCTCAAGATCACCGTCCTTCTCTCTTAGTTCAGTTCTAGAACTTCTAGACTCAGATACACCTGCAATAGTATCAACAAGCTTCAACAGTGCCACGTTAATATCGCTCTGTGCATCTCTCAGAGCCTTATACATCTTACTATACCAAGTATGGTGTAAAACCGATTGTCAATTTTTACTACGAGCTTTTAACTTTTAGCTTTAGCTTATCCACGAACCTTTACACTTAAATTCATTACTGCATCTAGTGTGCTCTCCTTATCCTTCAGTGGCTTAGAACGCTTCAACCTCAAGCCTGGCTCCAAGGTCTTTACCACATCAATTCCTGCCCCAGCGGCACTTGTATTACGCAAAGAAGTCTCATAGAAATCAATCGGCTTAGTATCAAGTGTGGCAAGAATACTAATTACTGGGGGCAGATTAGTATCAATGCGAATCTTCTTCTTCTCAATAATGCCCCTATACTGCTCATAAGACAAGGTGCCTCCAAAGAATCGGAGACTCTCTCGTGGCGGAGCAGGATGAATAGACTCGGACTGTGAATACATGCGATGAAGTAGCGCTTGTCTCTCCCAGCGAACCTGAGGATCAACTTGCTCATTTAGTAGAGACGACAGAGCACAGGATAGGGTGCAGAAATTACCATACACCTTGTATGCCCCATACTCTTCTAGAGAGGGAATAACAACTGGGCGACCCTCGAAACATCCTGCACACCAGAAACATGCGGCCTCAACGGATTCGGGCAGGGTCTTAGTCTCATTTGCCACGTGGTATTCGAGCATAACATCCATTGTGCGAAATACCTTGATCTCCTCCTGAACCCTGGTTATCTCCTTTACCTCCTTTATCTCCTGAGCCTCACTTGCTTCATTCGGGGCCTGAGCAAGTAGAGTATCTTTTGCAGTTAAATTTGCATTCTCTAGAAGTTCTGCATTACTTGTATATAGATCATCTTCCTCATAGGGCTCAGGAACACCTGGAGGGCGGGGATCATAGGTTAGAGGACCATCTTGAAACTGGATTTCTGTGCTGCGAAAGGGAAGATGTGCTATCAGAGGGCGACGAGGCTCTGGTGAGAAAGATCCTTCAATCTCTCCGTTTGCAGAAACAACGGCGACAATTGGAACCTGCTTTACCTTTGTCTTTTTTGCAGAAACCTTAGGCATAGTATACTGTATCAAAATGGACAGTTGTGTTTAGGCCCATGGGCTCTGCCCATACCCGTTCCTTATGGGCTCTAATATGGCAATGGCTACACCTAAGCTTCATAGCTACTTAATGTCAAACAGCAATCTACACTAGATGGAATCCTCTCGGGTTGAGAGATGTATAGAATCAATGATACAAACACCCAGCACATTCCAACATTGTATTTTTGTCGGTCCTCCTGGATGCGGAAA
>Ga0214923_10000471_pt1 | contig 61438 bp, 47 predicted proteins | sample LL1510_MetaG_FD_177993 | JGI IMG/M metagenome (GOLD analysis project Ga0214923, IMG submission 177993) | Freshwater microbial communities from Lake Lanier, Atlanta, Georgia, United States - LL-1510 | ecosystem: Environmental > Aquatic > Freshwater > Lake | place: USA: Georgia | collected...
TCCTCCTCCTCTGCCTCGTCTTCCTCCTCCTCTGCCTCTTCCTCCTCTTCCTCCTCCTCTTCCTCCTCCTCTGCCTCCTCCTCTTCCTCTTCCTCCTCTTCTTCTTCCTCCTCTTCCTCCTCCTCTGTTTCCTCCTCCTCTTCTTCCTCCTCTTCTTCTTCCTCCTCTTCCTCGTCATCCTTGTTATAATAATTGTCACCATATTGCATTATAGGTTCAAAACCATCGTCCATCCCATCATCATAAATTTCATACACAATATTCGGCGTTTGGTTTTTTATAGATTCTCGTTTAATAAACACAACATCTTCGTTATCCACGAGAGGCTCACATTGAACTGGAACCGCCTTCTCTTTCTTGATACGATGACACCCAATGTTTTTTTTGCAATCACAGCGAAACTCTGGAATAGAATAAATCAAATTTCGCAAAGCATTGTTCTCCGCACGCAAATCGCTATATTTATTATGCAAACGCTCGTGTTTCTTTAAAAGCGTCTTTACAAAAGGAATCTGGCAAATAACATCCAAAGTTTCGTTATATTTCGCGTCGACGTTCATATTACCGTTTATACTATGATATTATCTGCAAAATATTTATATCGTTTACTGAATTCAATTTTTTACCCCAACTGGAAATCATTCTCTAAAGAACGTCATTTCCAATCTTCGCTGGTATAAAACCAAAAAATTCAGTTATTCAAATCTGCAAATGACTCGCTTTATCGATTTCCATCCACGACACTCTTTTCCATGAATCAGGAAACAAATCGCAAGTATTATGTGATATTTTAGAACCGAACCACAAAGCAGGATAGCAAACGATTTTATCCACATTTTGATTAAAATATCCTCCCCACCAACTGAACGTGCTATTTGCTATAATATTATGATTACAACAGCTCATCAAAATCATTTGCTTCCAATCTTCAATAGAATCATCCACCTTTACAAATTCGACTTTCGGAAAAGATGTCTGCAATTTATTCACAATTGCGTCTACATCGGCATTGTCTTCCTTCTCGCAAAAATATAATACGCTGAGTTTTTCGCAGTGGTTTGTAACCGAAACAATATGAGTCAATGCATTTTCATAATAAGAATATGGCATTATCGGGTGAGAATCCTGTAAAAATTTATAGTCACCCATACGGAAATGCATACTTACTGTATGAGAACAAGAAAAGAGTGACGAATATTCATCCCGAACCATCTTTTGATATTTTGACAAGCGAATAAATGAAAAAATCGTATTCTTTTCAGAATCGAAATATTTGTTGCTTTGAAAATACCCATATAACATCAAATTTTTATCTGTAAATGAAGGTATTTCGGTAAATTGGAAACCGGGTTCTTGAAATCGAGGGAAAGTGTATAATAAATCTGTCGAACTACCACAATTCGGATTTATGGTAGTATACCTACGCAAGGATGACAACAAAGAGTCCCAATACGTTGGTCGATGTCTACCTGTTGTCAAAATCTCGCTATATGGAAAAACGATTTTTCTGCGTTGCCTCAACGCATAGGCCACAGTTGTAAATATTTGAAATAATTGGTTTCCTAGTCCACCCATGAGATGACATGAAATAACGGGAGAGGGTTCCATTTTTTTATATAATATTATAACATCAAACCTTTATGTTTTTTCGCAATATGTATTGCGATGGAGCACACCATGGTGGTGTGAATTCAAATCTTCGCTGGTATAAACGTGTCACCTAAAATCCAAAATTTTCCTTCATAATCGCATTTTTACTGGGGCCCTTCTGTTTTTCACTCTGTCGTTTTACCTTATATACACGAGCATTGCTGTTCGTTTGTGCCGACTTTCCACCATAAATATTCAGTAAAAAGTCGTCATTATCTTCGTGTAATTCGGGCAATATTCGAGTCATCGGTTTTTCAATCACCATTAACATGTGTTCTGTTTTAAATAATTTCCTATATTCTTGAATACTGAGGTTACCGTAATATTTTTCCAATAAAAAATAAGGATTAGGAGCAGGCTTAATATTCTTCTTATAATTGTAAATCTTCGAATACATCTGGTTCAACAAATGATATCTCTCAAATTTCGTCGAATCATCGATATTTTCCTTCATTAAATATGCAACCGCACATTCTGGTCTACAAAATGAACCATACCCACACAATTGTCCGTCCATTTCATATTTGGGAATATAACAAGGTGGATTGTCATAATCATAAGTGCACCAAAAACATGCCGCTTTTTTATCTAGATTACTATTTTTATACAACTGCAATTTTAGTTTCTTCAATTTCATGTAAATATCCTTTATTTGCAGTCCGGTATCATCCTCATTTTCATTTTCAAACTCATCAATACATTGTTCGGTGCACTGATTCTCGTCCTTTTTTGAATTACACTCGGAACAAATATACTGTGCCGGTGCGGATTGTGCTTTCGAGTGTGTCTCGGCATATGCAAAATCGGTTGTCGCATTTAATTTATCCTTTTCTGCCAACAAATCAAGGCTTTCTGCCTCATAAATAGAAAAACCGTTATTGTCATCCATATTATATGTCATAATATTCGGCGGGATGACAGGATTATAAACCATTGGGTCTGTGACAAGTTGGCTTATTTTCTCATTATGCTCTGTCAAATCCTGCATAGAACATTTCAAATGTAAAATTACGTTTGCAATTTGAGGAGGAGACGAAGATGCGTCTTGTTGTTTCATTATTAATTTTCCACCCTTTGGCTTACGCCCGCGCTTCTTTGCTACCACTGCCTCTGTTTTTGAGGAGGACGCGTCTTCAATTTCTTCAATAACTACAGTAATATTATTTTCATCGGCCGGCTCTTCTTGTGCTACTATTGGTTCATCGACCTTCTTCTTTCTTCCTCTTCTTTTCTTCGCTGGTTCTTCGGACAATTCCAACATATTGTAGTTATTTTGTAATTTTTCTTTATGTCATTTCAAATTATTGTTTCGGCGACTTGTTCGTCCATACCCGTCTGTCTATGATTATAACATTGTCTACATAAAGGCACGTAAATATCTGAGCCAATCAACACTTGTTCCACGCTACTACATATTCGATGTGAGTGCAGAGCTTTTCCATTACAATCATGACACCTCGCTGTTAGATACACTACATTGTCACATATTGGAATGAGTTCTAACAATTCACCGAATTTTTCACGCCTGAAATCGGCATTTAATCCGCATATATAAACATATTTATTCGACGTTTCTACCATGTGGAATACGGTTTCATATAAATCGGAAAAGAATTGTCCTTCGTTAATAAGTATGATATCTGCGGCGTTATATTCAGAATTAGATACTGTTGTCAATCCAGCGAGCTTGTCTGTGAATATACATGGTATCATAACTCGGTCGTGAGTAGAAAGCATGGATTCATGGTATCTTTTATCGGCGCTATAATTAATAACCATCACGTTTTTTCCCTGATTTTTATAACTATGATAAAGCTCTATAAGACGGGTTGTTTTTCCGGAAAACATAGGGCCGATGATGAGTTCGAGATAGCCGAAAGTATCCATGGTTTTGATTTGTATAGTGTTTACTTACTACAATCTTTCTAATCAATTTTTTCGCGGATTTTATTATTTGTCTTTTATCTTTGTCTTTTATCTTTGTGTTTATGAAATCAAATAAATCAAATAAATCAAATAATAAAATCCACATAAATATAACTCCGTAACAACACAAATGGCAACAACAGAAAATCAATCAAAAAACGGAATTCCATGGGTAGAGAAATACAGACCCGCACATTTCGACGACATTGTATTAGACCCTACAAATCGTCAAATATTCAAAAACATATTAGACACAAATTATTTCCCTAACCTGTTGTTTTACGGCCCACCTGGGACAGGAAAAACAACCACTATCATTAATCTTATTAATGAATATCAAACAAAATACAACCAGAAAAATAAAGGGACGGTTATTCATTTGAATGCATCAGACGAACGCGGAATTGATATTATCCGCAATCAAATATACCAATTTGTAAAGTCAAAAAATTTCTTTGAAACGGGACTTAAATTCGTAATTCTGGACGAGGTTGACTATATGACAAAAAACGCACAACAGGCCTTGAAATACTTACTGCAATCATCTTGTTATAACGTGCGATTTTGTCTAATTTGCAACTATATAAGTAAAATAGACGAGTCGCTCAAAAACGAGTTTATTTGTGTTCGATTCAATCAATTACCAAAAAAAGACATTTATAAATTCATTAAGCACATATCTGAAAGTGAAAATATATCGTTGTCAGACGAAGTCATCGACACAATTCAAAAAACATATCATTCAGATATTCGCAGTATGATTAATTTTATTCAATTAAATCAAAACATCGTGGAATGGGAATCGAATATAATTCGAAATGCAATATGGGAACACATTCATTTTTTATTGACAGACAAGTCACGACCTGAAAATGAAATTATGAAAGAAATTGTTAAATATATACACGATATCAGTATTCAATACAACATTGATAAAAAAAATATTATGAACCAATATTTCGATTTTGTTTTACAGCATCATTTTACAAATTTTAAGAAAACAGACGATACTTCGGTATCCATAAAAAATTTGATAAACGAGGATTTTTTAAACGTCGTTGAAAATATTAGTCATGGAAATGAATCGAATATAGCACACATGTTAAACTATTTTATAAGTAAATTGCGCGAAATATACCGCAGTTCGACCTAGACAGTCAAAAAAATTGAATATATGGAAACAATATAAATAATATCAATCAATCCATATTAGAAAAAGATGTCTGTAAATGACGAATGGCTTCAATTTCTAAACAAGCAATATAGCATAACAACGAGCACAAGGCAAAATGTTTTGGCAAAATCTACCACAACGTCGGCTGCACTGGCGACAAATATCAATACAAATACAGAGGTTTGTCTTGATGAAATTGACGAAGAAGACGACGCGCCCGCGTGCGAAGACCTTTATATTTCGACGAAAACGAAGGTATTGTTTCTAAATACACCGATTGATATATACGATATATTTTGGAAAATACCGGTGATTGAGTATTGGAAGACAGAAGAAGGAGTGGTTAAAAAACAAATGAAAATTGTATCCAAAACACCCGAAGAATATGAAGATTATAAAAAAAAATTGGAAGGGGTGAGCTATTATACCGAAAATATTATAAAACAGATTGATAATCCTACAGCTCGCAGAATCAAATTCAAGGATGAGAGGAAAATCACAGTGGGTTTATCAAAAAAAGACATAATGAACTGTAGAGGAAAGGTTAAAAACGCGTTTTACAATTGTTTTGCGATGATTTTGCGATTCAATTATGGTAGCAATGCAGAAACGAATTCGTTCAAGGAAATTCACGTGAAGATTTTCAACACTGGAAAGTTGGAAATCCCGGGGGTATTGAATACGGAATTGCTAGATATTGTTAAAAGAATGATTCTAGATATTTTACAACCCAATACAGAGACTCCTTTGAATTTTATCGAAACAAACAGTGATGATAACGTTCTTATCAATTCTAATTTCAACTGTGGATATTATGTAAATCGAGAAAACCTATATTCTATTTTGATGAGTGAAAAATATAACATTGAGAGTTCATATGACCCATGCAGCTATCCGGGTGTTAAATGCAAATTCTATTTCAATAATAAAATTGGTTTTGACGAGACATTGCAAAACGGGCAGATATCAACTGAAGATAAAATGATGAAGATGAGCGAACTTGGCCTAAATAACAAATATACCGAGGTTTCGTTTATGATATTTCGAACCGGTAGTTGTTTAATCGTCGGTAATTGCAGTGAAAAAATACTAAAGTTCGTTTTCGAGTTCATTAAAAAAATTCTTATAGAGGAATATAAGAATATTAAGGTTATCACGGATGACGCAGTCGTTAAAGTGAAAAAGGTTAAACCGAGAAAAAAGACGATTGTAGTAACACCTGAATATTACAACACAGTTGTGAATCAACGATAATGATAACCAATGTGACTATTCGTGACATTCTAGTGACACATATTAGACAGCGGTTTGATACATCCATTTCACAAACTCCTTCATATTGTTTCCATTGTCGAATTTTTCTATTAAAATAGGCTCTTCAATGTAGAATTTCATTAAAAAATATTCGTTTCTGTCTGTTTCCGAAAAGAACGAGTCTGCGCGAGGACGTTTCACCTTTTCTTTTTTCTCTAAAATCTCTTTCAATAAATTCTCGTATTTTTCATAATTCATACTCATCTTGGTTTGTAATATTTCTAAATATTCTGTCGTAGATGTCATAAAGTCGATTTGTTTCAAAAATCGCGAAAGATATTCGTTGCAGATACTTAATCGATGTGAGAATTCAATACACTCATTTTGCCAATCAAATAATATATTCGATAGTTTGGATATTCTAGCGAAAAGGTTTTGGTATTCTTTTTCGTCAAAGGTTTGAATTTGTTCGTGTAGAGTTATAATATTACTCATCGTATTTGACGCATCCTCGTTTTGTTCTCCATCAAACATATGGAATATTGTTTTTTTATAAACGAATAGGATGGCATCCATGTGATTTAAGTTTTGCGATAGGTTGGATTTATGTATTTGTTCTATGTATTCCAAATAATAATAGTAGGTTTTTTGAGAATAATAATAAGCTTTTTCTATACTTTTTGTTCGTATTAAAACGAATTCGAAGACACGATGTAGTGCATTCAATCCTATGTATAAACTATTCACAGGGTAGTTCATTTTTTTCATTAATTCCGATTGATTTACCAAATAAAAAAATTCTTTCATAACAACACTATATTTATCAGTCACTTGCATTTGAAGCGCAGACATCCTTTATTTTATAGGATTTCGTTCTTATACTATAGAGATATTTTTTTTCACATTTGATGCAACCATTTTTTACACAATGTCTGTTTATTTTTTATTTTATTGTAGTGAGTATAATTCATATCTATATATATTTTAAAGACAAAGGATTTAAAGTAGAATTAACGATAATGAATATAACGCAAAAAATATTCATAAAATGAGTTCTGCGCCTGTAAATCAAACGCCCGCATCTGCACCAACCCCCGCGCCCGTAACGTCGAACGGTTATCGTTTGCCGGAGAATAACACTCTGCAGCATGCTGCAAAGTTGTCTATTGTTGAGGACAAGCCCATTATGATGGACTATTGGACGAGTTCATTAGACAAGCAGGCAATTATCGGTGTGAAATCGAATCAAGAAAAGTTGCTTGTAAAAAGCGAGGAGGAATACACCAGCCCAGTTTCCAAGATTTTCAAGGTCGGTAAAGAGTATATTGTAATGACTGAAAACTCCATTTATTTGGTTGATGTTGAGATTCCAACAAAGCGTATTAGCTCTTAAATTCCCACAAAATTGAATGATATTGTTATACAAAACAACAATATTATTCTTATGCAAAATTATGGTTCGCATTATCCATATTCCAGCATTCGTTCTTGGAATGAAAATATACAATATGCAAATGCGCAATTGGAAATACAGAATGCGACTCTGGCTCGAATGATTGACACGTTGGTTTATAATAATAATATGTATAGGGAACAATTAAGATTATATACTTTTAGACCAACGACAAATATGAATCCGCGCAATAGTGTAAATTATTCTTTGCCGATGGCAAACTCTTACATGTATCAATCGCTCTACCCGCCCGCACCTATATATCAACAAAATTATGATGAATATTCTTTGTGGAATGGAACGAACAATCCACTACATATCCTTCGAAAGAAAACGAATATGGATATGTTATATGACTCTATGAATACATTTGATACATCTTATAGGATATGAGTTGGTTGGTTGGTTGGTTCAAAAAAAGAGCGTCTAGAGAATTTCGGCCAGTTTCTCTATCTGTTCCGGTGTAAGTTTATCTGGGAATTCGACCTCAAAATTAATAACAATATTCCCGATATTATTCTCTCTTACCATTCCCATATTCGGCACCACTTTCTTATAATTAGGCTTAATAATACACATATTGTTCATATTATTCAAACACAACCTCTTGCCGTTTATATGTTGCATTTCAAATGAAAAACCGCAGAGGGAATCTTTTAGGCTTATTTTTTTATGATAAATCAAATCTAGGCCTTCTCTTTTAAATTCACTTTGATTCACGATTTGAAAAACCAATTTCACTTCGCCTCGATTCGAATCGTTAATAATATGCCCTTTATCTTTTAAAACGACGATTTCGTTATCATCAATGCCTTGTGGAACATTCAAATAAACCGTCTCTTTTTCAGTATTTCGCACATCACCTACCATTACCCAACGTTCGATTTCAATGGGTAAATTACAACCTTCGTAACTCTGTTGAATCGTAATTTGTATCTGTTTCACAATGGGTTCCGGACGAAGAATTTGTTGAAACGGATTCGCGTTCATATGAATACCTCCCCCCGGCATTCCGCTATGAAAAATGCGGATATTTGGCATGCCGCCAAATCCGGGCATGCCGCCGAACCCGGGCATCCCACCGAACCCGGGCATCCCACCGAAACCGGGCATACCATGCTGATTACCGAAAATCTCTGAAAATAGAGAGTTAATATCGTTCATATCGGGCTGTCCGTGTGGCATTTGATTGTAACCCTTCCCGTATTTGAGTTCGTTATTGTATTGCTCTCTCCTCGAAGAATCACTTAATATTTCGTATGCCTCATTGATGGCTTGAATTTTCGATTTCGCTTCTTCGGTTGGATTGCGGTCGGGATGATATTTTAAGGACAGTGAACGATAGGCCTTTTTAATTTCCGTTTCTCCTGCATCTTGAGAGACGCCTAGAATATCATAAAAATTTGTCATGCGGGAGAGTGGTCGAGAGTGGATAATATGTTATATTATGAATAGTGGATTCTATTTATCTCTATTTTTTGTAAAAACATAAAAGCTATTGTATATATACTATTCTTATCCATATATCTATGAAAACTTTGATAAACGATGTAATGACAATGTCTATTTATACTGTTCTTTATTACCAAATCGAAAATATTATGAGACCACTTGTGTATAATAAATACGATTTATTTTTAAAAGAAAGTCCTTTTATATTCAATCAATCAGTTCAAACCATAAATGTGTTTATCTTCTCCGCATTTTTATTTTTCACAGTGCAATATTTTCTATATAACAAGACGAAAAACCCCACACTATGTTCGATGTCATTTATCTATATGAAATACACACTAGACAATATCATATACTTCAATTCTATAAATATATATCAGTATGAATTTCAGAGACTTTTGATGTGGTGTTTCACAACACCGTTGATATTGAAATCCTATTGTCATATGAATAAATTGACATTGATACAAATAAATGCACACTACCATATAGTCTCAAATTTGGCGGTTTTATTGTTATATGCGTTTCGAAAAACGAGATATTATATCGGCATTGTATTCATATTGTCTAGTCTCGAAGCATGGTTTATATATAGATTTTTTGAATTCGGTAATAAAAAATTCACGAAATTTATCATCAACATATGGATGCTTTTTTCAGGAATATCACTATTTGATATATTTCAATTCGTTTCTATAGAAAATATTCAAATAAGCTTCTTATTGAGCGATATTATTGCGAAACTAACTACAGCTTTAGTTATAAATGACTACGACGAACAACTGAACAATATAAGTTCCAATGTCGATTTGCAATCGATAACTCTTTTGGCGTTGATGAAAAAATCCATGAAACAGTTCGAGGTTTCATCTGTAATTACACCGAAATGCAGAGAATTGATTAAACATTTCGACGATAAAATGTCGTCTTATATTCCAACGGATAGAACTGATTTGAAACTCGAACTTTTGAGAAAAATACTTCCACTCGATTTAGAAGACAAATATTTGAGCCGTTCCAAAAATTATAAGGAGTATAATTTCATTTGCGTGATGTTTGTTGATATTGTTTCTTATACGGAATTGGCGCGTCGGTATGATAGTTCTGTTATCTATGCTCTTCTCAATAATATATATACTCAGTTCGACGAGGAAGTTGTAAAATATTCAAATTTGCAAAAAATAGAAACGATCGGAGATGCTTATATGGTGGTCGGCGATATATACAAAAGTGATTCGAAAAACAATGTGAAAAATATGATTTTACTGGCGTCTGAATTATTCAATGTAATTCATAATATAAAAGCTCCCGATGGAAACCCATTACAATTGCGTATTGGTATGAATCTAGGTAAAGTCGTAGTTGGAGTTCTGGGAACAGAAATCCCGAGGTTGTGTGTCATTGGTAACACAGTCAATGTTGCGGCGAGATTGCAAACCACCGCGACGCCCGATAAAATACATATTAGCAGACACGTGTATGAAATTGCGAATCAACTGGATTTGCAACATGTATATAATTTACGCGAAAATACGCATTTGAAAAACATCGGTGATGTAAATACATACGAGTTTTCACCACATAGGGAACGCAGTGTTTCATCACCTAGTCCATTTCCAAACACATGATATGATTTCGCCTCTCGCACGTCAATTTATGATGGTTCGGAAAACAACATAAACGCTTATTTCCATTTTATGCAACAATAAGAATGGAAACGATGAATGCATTAGAAACAACATTTATTGTAAAATACAAGCCTTATTTCATCAACGATTTTTGTATGGACGGAAAATTACTAGAGACTTTGAAAATCTTGTTTGAAATCGACTCGCTGAATGTCTTATTTATTGGGAATTCGAATTCGGGTAAAACGACACTTTTATATGCAATCATTCGCGAATATTATAAACTAGGCCAAAATTCTCCTCTGCCCGAAAACAACATTTTATTTATTAATAATCTGAAAGAACAGGGTATACAGTATTTCCGCAATGAAATGAAGACATTTTGTCAATCCCACAGTTCAATTTATGGTAAGAAAAAATTGGTTATAATTGATGATATTGACAGTATTAACGAACAAAGTCAGCAAGTGTTTCGAAATTACATTGATAAGTATAAACACAATATTCATTTTATATCGGTCTGTTCCAATATACAGAAAGTAATCGAAAGCATTCAATCTCGCGTTCATATTATTCAAATTCATCCACCGACAGACGGTCAAATCAAAAATATTATGAATAAAATTATTGCAACAGAGGGAATTGCTATTGATGAACCAGCGAAGGATTATTTATTAAAGATATCGAATCACTCGATAAGAATAATGATTAATTATTTGGAGAAAATATACATATTAAGGGAGAATGTGGATTTAGAACTATGTAAAAAACTTTGTTCTAATATCTACTTTCAACAATTTGAAACCTATTTGAATAAACTTAAGCAATGTGATTTGGTGGGTGCAATAGAAATTCTTTACGGGATACATGAATATGGATATTCGGTAATTGATATACTAGATTATTTCTTCGTATTTTTGAAAGCCACGACTACAGTTGACGAGGAGACGAAATATAAAATCATCCCGTTTCTTTGTAAATATATAACGATTTTCCATAATTTACACGAAGACCGCATAGAATTGGCACTATTTACAAACAATTTGTTTAGATTATACAAAGCATAGTCCGCAGGTCGATTCGTAAAATATAATTTCAAAAGTCATATAAAAATGTCTTGATATCAATACAAATAAATTATGTCGTCGAATAACATTACATTTGAACCTGTTGCCGAAGCTTCATCAACAAATACGCAAACCCCGCCCCCACCCCCGCCCTCGCCCACGTCCCCTCCCCCTTCCACCCCAAAATCCGAATCCCAACCTCCAGTGGAGAATACCACGCCCACCCCAACCAATACCGCCGAACTACCGAAGATAAACATATCTTTAATGCCCGACGATGTAGATACGATTGTGAAGGCAGTAATCAATCATTATACTCAGCGAACAAATGCGGGTTTGGATAAAAACGGAAAGCCATTGGAAAGAAACGACATGTCTATAATTAAATGGATGCATCATGCACAAGAAGAGTTGATGGATAATATCATTTATATCGAAAAACTAAAGCAGATGTATATTTATAAGGCAAAAGCAATGACAATGTTCTTAGAAGAAGAAAGTGCAAAATTCACCGAGGAAGAACTAAACGCACATTTGGCGTGAATTTTTCGGTGAAAATTATAATGTGGTTGTAATATAACTAGGGTAAGTTTTCCATTTTTATATATTAGAGGAGGGAATTCGAACATGTCGTCTCAAATTTTTCGAAAGCCAGTTCCAAAAGAAACGCTTTTTGAGTTATTAGACAAGATTTGTTTGAAAACGGAAAAATATTATTTGATAGACAAAAATGCTTATCGAAAACTCTTGTTTTACAATCTCTACAGTGAATTTTGCGATACTTTAAAAGATTATTATCATTTGGGTAAAAGGGTCTATATAGAAAGAAAATCGACATACAATTCATTTATAACAATTGTTCGCCAGATATGCAAATGTTGTAATGTTATGTATGCATCGCAAATCAAATATAATGAATCCAAATACAACATTGACTATTTCGTGTATTTCTGATATATATTTAGGAGAACGATGACATACAAACGATAATATACCATAATAATAATAGAACTAATTTTGTAAAACTAAAACAGCGTTTTATTTTTACAACAACAGCAGCAGCACAAACTGATGTAGACGATAAATTCGACAATTTATTTTCTCTTTTCATTTTAGAGACTAAAATAAACTATATATGTTTACTTCCAAGAATATTTCTTATACTATTCTCGCATTTTCGGTTGTCATGGTGGCAACCTATTTTTCCAAACGTTTTAAGCAAACTTTCGAGAATGACGACGAACACGAGATGATAAAAAAATATTTATTAAATGACTCGCCGCTCTATGGATTCAACCGCCCAAAACTATGGATTCACACGAAATATGAATTGAATTCCAGAAAATGGAGGGATTTTTATTCACGAAATACGACGGATTTGAATCAACCTTATATTCATTTAACCATAAAAACTATTATTAATCATTGTGCGGATGATTTTAATATATGTCTAATTGACGACGATACATTTAGTAAATTAATACCATCATGGGATGTGGATTTAACAGCCATCGCCGAACCTATGCGCACTCATTTCCGCGAATTAGGATTAGCACAATTGGTTTATTATTATGGAGGCATGGTGGTGCCGAATTCGTTCTTATGTATTAAAAATTTGAAACAATTGTATGATGACGGCATTTCTGGTAACAAACCGTTTATATGCGAAAATGTGAATCGCACGCTCGATATTACGAATAAAAATCACAAAATGCTCTATGTTCCGGACACTTATTTTTTCGGCGCAGTTAAAAACGACGAGACTGTTTTAGAATGGGTGAATGAATTGAAGCGTCGCAATTTGTCGGGACACTTTTCATGCGAAGCGGATTTCAAAGGTTATTCTAGTCAATGGTGGATGAATTCTATTGAAACTGGAAAGGCAAATATGGTGGGGGGTGAATGGATAGGAATCAAAACCACGGATAGAACTCCTATTTTATTAGAAAATTTGATGGAGGAAGAATTTTTGGACTTATATGGTAGAACATATGGTATATATATTCCTGCGGACGAGATTTTAATTCGCCCGAAGTTTCAGTGGTTTGCGGTGTTATCTGGCGAGGAATTATTGAAAACGAAATTGATTGTAGCCAAATATCTAATGGCATCTCTCATTGATACAACAGATGAATATAAAAGAGATACAGAAAAACGCAGTGTGGCAGCAATATAACGCGCCCAATGTTTTATTATATATTTCAACCTCAAATGCATATAGAAGTTTGAAATATATTTACCCAAATGGAGAATTCCGAAAAAAACAGCGAATTACTAGAACAATCGGTTTATTCTCTCACACAATTATTTGATAAATACAAAGATGATGTATATATGTTATCTAAAACACACAATTATATTGTAAAACAGTTACCGGTTCTCCTTGAAAATATGCAAAAAGTTCATCAACAAAGACAAGTTCGCATAGAAGAAATGACAAACGAGCAAGATACATTCATACAAACCTTTTTAAATAACAACCAATATTTTTATATTGCATCCACTGAGAAATTCTTCTATTATGACGGGTTGCACTATCATTTATATGGCGAAGACGACATATTACACCACATCTTATCTACGATAAGCAGAGACAGGCATTTAATGTCGTGGAAACAAAGCACAAAACGAAATATCATGAAACGCATCAAAGAGAATTATCCACTCCTTCGAAAATCCATTCCGGAAACTGAGACAATCCAATTTGTTCTTGATTTGTTGTGTCCGGCATTATTCTCAACTCGAACAGAAGCGAAATATTTTCTTACTATACTTGGTGACAACATTTTCAGAAAAAACGCGTCGTATATTCATTTTATTAACACGAATTCCAAACAATTTATTCGAGAATTAAACAATATTTGTCAAATATACGTCGGGCAAGGGTGTTGTCAAACATTCAAACATAAATATCACGACCATTCATACGACATTTGTCGTTTAGTTCGCATACAAGAATGCGTTCGTTCGGAGAATATTTGGAATTCCATATTAAAATCATACATTTTAGATATTATCTGTGTGGCATGTCATTATTCAATACGATATGGTTCATCTGATAATTACGTGGAAAAATTCTCCAATGATGCAGTTCTCAATGCGAACGTTTTTTATTTGAAAAATACACAACAGACGGATTTGGTTGAGTTGTTTATTCGCGAATATCTCACTATAATTCGTAACAGAGAGGGTAGTTTGGGGACGGAAAGTCCAACTACAAATCAAACCCAAAAGAAACCGCCGCATTCAATTACTTGGAAAAACATGCAATATTTGTGGAGACGATTCTTGGATTTTCGACAACTACCTAATGTAATTTTTTTGCAATCATTGAAAGGTATCTTGGTAGAAAAATTAAATGACATGTATGATGAGACTACGGATTCCTTTATTGGTGTTTCTAGTAAATTTCTCCCAACAATTCAAAGATTTTTGCAGTTTTGGGGAGAAACGGTGGTTGAAGACGATAATGAAAATCATTTTGAAGTTGACGAGTTATTACAATTATTTCGTAAATGGTGCGAGAACAATCACGAAACTGTGCCGAATTTGAATGAAAAACAGATTATTGATTTGATTTCTTATTTCTATCCTAACATTGAAACAGAGGATGAAAAATATATTTCCAAAATACGCAATATATTGTGGGATAAATCAATGGATATACAAATGGCATTGGATAGTTTTAAAGAATACAACCATCAATTTCATAGCGGAGGATTACAACACCGTGTGTCTATTTTTGACGCATATCAATATTACTGTAAGTATTTCAACAACCCATTATTTAATGGAACATTCACGCTTATTGTCAGTAAATTCTACTTTGAGAAATACATTGCAGAGAACTTGTCGGAATACATTATCGATGATAAATTTTTAGTAGCAGAATGGTATATGACAATACCCGATTCTAGTAACGAGATTGTCTAATTTTGATATTCCAGTTTCGTCGCCGGACTTATGAAATGCTTAGGCTACAGTCTCTGTTTCGAGAGAAAAATGGACGTTTTTTTGGGTCTTGTTTTTTTGTCTAAGCCCACCGGTTTTGAGAGGAGTTTTTTTCACATATCCAAATTTGCCTTTACGAGTAAAGAACCCGTATTTTTTAAGGCGCTGCTCCTTTGAAGCAGTTTTGTGTTTCACCGCACTTACGAGACGCCCGTGTTTATTTTGAATAATATCATCAACCGTCATTCCATATTTCGTTTTATACGCAGTACCGTTCCATACTTGTTCCCTCGAGCCAAATAGCTCCTTATATACTTTCCCTTTCACTAAATAGGTTCCATCTTCTCTTCTTTCTGGTCGTCTCGTCATATATCTAATAAATTATATATTAGATATATATTTTTTTTAAGCCTTGCGGGTTCCACGTCTCTTGCGGGAAAGCTCGCGCTTTTCTGCACCGAATTTGCCCTTGGTGGCAAACCAACCCGCCTTCTCCAAACGCTTTTGGCGCTTGGCAGTCTTGCTCTTGGAAGCAGACACAATCTTTCCCCACTTGTTCTTAATCAAATTCTTGCGGGTTAAACCACCGCTAGTGTGATGTGCCGTATTGTGCCACACCTGTGCGCGAGAACCACATGCCTTTTCAAAAGTTTTGCCACTTGCGTGATACATTCGTATTCTTCTTATATATATTGTGTATAAAAAAAGTGGTGGTAAAATAAAATGGGGATGGGGGATGTATGGGAGGTGGAGGGTGGAGGGTGGAGGGTGGAGGAGGCGTGAGGCAATTCCTAAACCAACGATGAAATAAAACGAAACAATTCTGTCCACCAATAAAGTAAATACAACGCGTTCAATCACTATCGCGGAATTATACCGCGAGACAGAAGTTGGGATTGAACGTCACTATTATATACAGTTTTCGCACTATTTGTATTCACATACTGAGAGAACCGCATTTTTTTGCTAATTTGTGGGTCATTTGAACCCGTTTTTATTTTCACATAATCCACTTTTTTTTGACAGTTACAGTGCTTTATAATATCAAACATCGACGGCATTTCTATACACAATAGACACAAATGATTTTGCAGGGAGGGGGATGGGGAGGGGCGGTGTTCCTGAAAAATTGAAATTTTTTGGATGCTTCATTTCGATAGGTATCTATATCATCATCGTTAATAGCTAACTAAATAACTAACTAAATAACTAACTAAAATGGCAACAACTAAGGCAGTAGCGACAGTGGCAACAACCGATTTGGCAAAACAATATCAGCAAAAAACCGACAGACAACATATCCTAGACAACCCAGACACCTATATCGGGTCGGTGGAAAATGTCGACGCGCAAATGTGGGTATTCGACGAAGGAACGCAAAAGATTGTGCTAAAAGAGATTGAATATGTTCCGGGTCTTTACAAGTTGGTTGACGAGGGTATCGTCAATTGCAGAGACCATGTTATGCGAATGATTCAATCCTCGGTAATGGATAAACGCTATGTATCCTATATCGAAACCGACATCGAACAAGACGGGACGATTATCATGTCAAACGACGGTAACGGCATTGATATCGCAAAGCATCCCGAATACAACGTTTGGATTCCCGAGATGATTTTCGGCCATTTACGCACATCAACCAATTATAACAAAGACGAGAAAAAGATTGTTGGCGGTAAGAATGGTTTCGGGTTTAAACTAGTTTTGATTTGGTCTGAGTATGGTAAGATTGAAACCGTAGACCACACACGCGGACTAAAATACGTGCAAGAATTCAAGCGTAACTTGAGCGAGATTTGTCCTCCCGTTATTACAAAAGTGTCCGGCACAGTGAAGCCTTACACGAAGGTTTGGTTTAAACCCGACTACCGACGACTCGGTGTCCCGGGACTAACCATGGATATGCTCGCTCTGTTGAAAAAGCGCGTGTATGATATTGGCGCCGTTACCGACCATTCCATTAAGAAAGTGAAAGTCGTCTATAATGGCAATACTGTCCCCGTGAAGAACTTTCAACAATATATCGATTTGTATCTCGGCAGTAAAACCGATGCCAAGCGCATCTACGAGGAAGGTTGCGAGAGATGGGAGTATGCAGTCGGTCTATCTCCTACACATGAATTCATTCAAGTCTCGTTTGTGAACGGCATCTGCACGTTCAAGGGCGGGAAACACGTGGATTATATTGTCGGGCAAATTGTGAGAAAGCTGTGTGATTACATCGAAAAAAAGAAGAAAATCAAGGTCAATGCCGCCGCAATAAAAGAACAGATTATCCTGTTCTTGCGCTGTGATATCGAAAATCCATCGTTCGACAGCCAAACCAAGGATTTTATGAACACGCCTTCTGCTAAATTCGGTTCTACCTGCACTGTTACCGACGCCTTTATTGAAAAGGTTGCAAAAATGGGCGTCATGGATGTGGCGTGTTCTTTGGTAGAAGCCAAAGAAAACAAGATGTCGAAGAAGACGGATGGTAGTAAAACCAAGAATATACGCGGAATTGCGAATTTCATCGATGCAAATTACAGCGGGACGGTGCAGTCAAAGGATTGTGTTCTTATTTTGTGCGAGGGACTTTCAGCTCTTTCGGGTATCGTTTCTGGTCTTTCTAGTTCGGATAGAAATACAATAGGCATTTATCCACTCAAAGGTAAGCTATTGAATGTTCGAGGAGAAGCCACGAAAAAGATTAACGAAAACAAGGAGATTACGGATATTAAAAAAATATTGGGTCTCGAATCCGGGCGCGAATACAAGACAATGGCCGACGTGCATCAACATCTGCGATATGGAAAGATTATGTTTATGACGGATCAGGATTTGGATGGTTCGCATATCAAGGCTCTCTGTGTCAATCTGTTTCATAGCGAATGGGCGTCATTGGTAAAGATTCCCGGTTTCCTCTCTTTCATGAATACACCTATTCTTCGCGCAAAGAAGGGAGCGGTTGTGAAACTGTTTTACAACGACGGCGAATACAAGACATGGAAGGATAGTCTAGGTGCAACCGGACTTGCGGGTTGGACGATTAAATATTTTAAGGGTCTAGGAACGTCGCAATCCGCCGATTTCAAGCAATATTTTGCTAACCGAAAAGTGGTGGATTTCAATTACGTGGGAAAATCCTGCGACGATACCATCGACAAGGTGTTTAATAAAAAGCGTGCGGACGACCGCAAGACGTGGTTGGAAAACTACGACAAAGAAGCGTATTTGGATACAAATCACCAAAGCGTTCAATACAGCCAATTTATCGACAGAGAGTTGATTCATTTTAGCACATATGATTGCGCTAGGTCAATTCCAAACATGATGGACGGGCTGAAGACGTCGTTGCGTAAAATCCTATTTTGCGCTTTCAAGAGGAAACTCACGAGTGAAGTCAAGGTCGCACAATTTTCGGGATATGTATCCGAACACTCGGCATATCATCACGGCGAGGCGTCTCTCAATGGTGCGATTGTGAATATGGCACAGGATTTCGTAGGAACGAACAATATCAATCTTCTGGAACCGAGAGGGCAGTTTGGCAGCAGATTACAAGGCGGCGATGATTCGGCGTCGGAAAGATATATCTTCACGCAACTGAGTAGTCTAGCGAGATACATTTTCCCAGATGCGGATGATGCGATATTGAGCTATTTGGACGACGACGGCACATCCGTCGAACCCGAGTGGTATGCACCGATTATTCCATTTGCACTTATCAACGGCCAACTCGGTATTGGCACTGGATTTTCAACTAGTATTCCGCCTTATAATCCTAAACAAATCATTCAATATTTGAAGGCAGTATTGTCAGGACAAGCCACGGACGGAATCGATTTCGTTCCGTATTATGAGGGATTCAAAGGAACAGTTCATAAAATTGCTGATAAAAAGTATCTTATCAAGGGTGTGTATGAAAAGATTGGTGAGGATAAGATTCGCATCCATGAATTGCCTATTGGAAACTGGACGATGCCATATATTTCGTATTTGGAATCACTCGTGGATGGTTCTGTAGATAAGGCTGGGAAAAAGATTGCACCGTCGATTAAGGATTTCTCATCAGTATCTACCGAAGTCACGGTGGATATCACGGTTGTATTCCCGAAAGATAAATTAAAGGAATTAGAATCGACGTTGGATGAAAATGGCTGCAATGGTGTGTATAAACTATTGAAGTTGATGACGACGGTAAGTGCGACGAATATGCATATGTTTGATTCTAAACTGAAATTGCATAAGTATACTTCGGTGGAGGAAATCATCCAAGACTTTTACAGGGTTCGATTGCAGATGTATCAAAAGAGGAAGGATTATTTGATAGCGGAAATGGAGCGAAAATTGGTGAAACTCTCGAATCGCGCGAGATATATTCAACTGACATTGGATGGAACCATTGATTTGCGAAGGAAGACGGCTACGCAAGTGAGTGAATTATTGAGTGGGTTGAAACTTGTCATGATTGATGGAGATTATAAATATCTTATCAAAATGGCTATGGATTCGGTGACAACGGAAAATGTAGCCACGATTATGAAGGAAAAGGCGGATACAGAAATGCAGTTGGAAACGTTGAAGAAAACCAGTTTGGAAAAGATGTGGCTGGGCGAACTCAGTGAGTTGGAAATTCATTATGATTTGTATAAGACAAAGCGTGAGAAATTGCAGGCGGGAGGAGGTGAGAAAAAGACGGTGAAGAAATTGACTATCAAAAAGTGAGGGTTTTATGTATATGTGTGGTGTAGTAAATATATAAGAAAAACAATTTGTCTTATATAGATTTTTGAAAGGAAGCAATCGTATGTTTATTTGTGTTTACGTGTATTTTTTTGTTTCTGTGCGTGTTTTCTTTTGTGTGTATTTGACGATTTGCTACTTGAACCCCAAAAAGAGGTTGGCATTGATGAAAAAAATGAAGAGGGGGGCTTATCGTACGATACATTTTTGGGTATTTCCTCTCCCTTTTCGAAAATCAATTTCATTTGTCCATCAAGATCATAGTCTTGTTTAGTAAAAGCACCTAGCTTATATTTTTCAATTATATTATTTCTAATACTCTTAAATGTTATATATTTATCTCTCTGATTTTTTGCTATATAATTGGTATTTGCCTCTGATATTTTTTTAATTAAAACTTTAAGTGAATCGTTAAACGATTTATTATTTTCCGCTGTTTCAGTCATATCAGTTTGACTACCACACTTACTTTTAATATAAAGACTGTTACACCTTTTTGATTTACCTATGTAATCTTTCGTTTTATTCTTAAAATTCATCCGGTCTATCTTTTTCAAAAATTCTTCTTCAAATACATCTCTAATATATTTATCAACATCGTTTCTTATTTCATCACCATTTTCTTCATATATAACAACAGGGTTGTTGCCCGAATTATCTATAAAATAATTTTTATCCACTTCCTTAAATTGAGAAGCATTAATAGTATCAAAAATACCATGTTTCTTTTGAATTCCATCACAGACACTTTTGTAGGTTACAACGTATATTCCATCCAACGTTGTATTTGCTTGTGAAATTTTTGTTAATAATGAATTAAAATCTTCTTTGTAATCAGCCTCTATTGGGTCGCAGCTGCTGAACGTGTTCTTTTTACAGTTGACAGATTTATAAATATATTTTTTGTCATTCTTTCTTAATACATTGTCCCATCTTTGCAGATATATTTGTTCAAAATTAGTTCCGTCCGCAAATCGAACGTTGAATAAGGAATAACCTATTGTTTTAAATAATGTCAAATATTCTTTTATTTCGGCTTTGTGTGCTTTTTTAGTTTCAGGATCATATTTCGTAATATAATCAGTGGACTCCATGATAGTTTTCAACTCGTTAAATCTTTTTTCTAATTCTAAAAACCCTGGGTTGCTAATGTCGTCTTTTTCAGGTATCAATCCAGTATCGTTTAATTTCTTTATCAAATTAAATTGAGTAGGCTCTTTTTTGCATACAATTGAAAATGCTGTGTCATTACTACTATTTTTTGCCTTAGATAAGAATTCTTTCTGTGTACCTATACCGTGACTATCATTTTCACTAATCTTTTGTAAATAGTCTGCTATAACATCTAGTAAAGTATAATGGTATGCCGCGTGATGCAAAAAGGTGTTTCCATAAGCATCTTTAGTTGAAAGAATAGTGTGTCGTAATATAGTATCATTTATAGTTGATGAAATATTTTCTGTCGATAAAATCTTTTTAACAATTTCAGTGTTATTATTTATACATGCTACCATAAGGGGGGTTAATTTAGCCTCTACTTGTTGGTAGTTAATAAAATCATTTATAGATTTTTTTTTTCCAACAATAACTCTATAAAAATCTATTAAATCGCCGACAGTTCCATCATTAGCAATAGATATTAATAATTTGTTTGCAGATTCATCAGTAAAATTATTATTTACTTTCCCTATATCTTTGTAATATTTTTTTAGTGTTTTTACCGGAACTTCAGGTGCTGCAACACTCATTGAATTACCAAGCTCGAATGAAATATTTTTAATTTTTTCATGCACGGCATCTGGAACATCGTCTGGTATGTTTTGAATTATATAACTCATTACTTCAGGTGATGCTGAAGTTGCCGTAATAGAGCTTACGTCTGCACCCTTCGAAATCAAATATAAAATAATATCCGCGCGCTTTATATTTTCTGGTCCAGTTATATTGTTACCATGTTCTCTTATACCATCAAATGCACGCGAAATAGCGGGTATAGGAAAAAAACCAGTCACACCATCCTTAAAATTGGGGTTTCTTTCAACCATTGCTTTCAATTTCTCTAATTCTCCTGTATATGCAAGCATATTCACCGTTTCAGGAGAATCAACGGTTTGAGAAGTAGCAGAAGCAGCAGTAGCACTAGGAGCAGTAGCACTAGGAGCAGTAGCACTAGGAGCAGTAGCACTAGGAGCAGTAGCACTAGGTAGATAAGAAGACCAGAAAGAAGAATTTGGTGTTGTATTGTTTTTAGGAGCAACAGAAGGACTAGATAGATAAGAGAAGAAAGAAGAATCATTTTGCGCCGCTGCCGCTGCCTCTGCCGCTGGTGCTGGTGCTGGTACTGGTTGTGCTGGTTGTGCTACTGCTGGTGCTGCCGCTGGTGCTACTGTTGGTGCTGGTTGTGCTACTGCTGGTTGTGCTACTTCTGTTTGTGGAGTTGTGGATTCTAATGTTGACAAATCGTTTTCGTCGTTTTTTACATTAGCCATAGGCACAGGTTCAACACTATAAGGTTTATTAATACTACCAACAAGCGCATAATCATTTAACCCTCCAACTATCCTTTTTTTACTAAAGGTTTTTTTTAGAGAAGCCTTCCCTTTTTTCTTAGCAAATCTTTTATTTTTACGAGACGGCATTATAACTACTTTGTATTAATCGATGTAGTATAGTTTATATATAGTATATTCACAAAAAAATAGTTGTGAATATAGAATACGTGTCGATGATAAAATATATGTAAAATTGTGAATTTGTATCTATATTGAATCATTTATAGGCATGGATTCTACTACAGAAGCCGAACCCAACTCTTTTTCCACAGACTCTTTTTCCAAATTCTCCTTCTCTATTTTTTCTAAAATCTCCTTAATATAACTTGGTTTCAACATAGTTTTCGTTCTATTCGGCGTCATTTCCCAATCTATATAATCCCATCCAAACATCTGTTTAATTTCAATATCGCGCTTCTCAAAATACAATGCATATCCATCATAATTTTGTATCAATTCATTCACAGACTGAACCGTCCCCTTTTTCGCAAACGTGGCAAATAAATCGGGGAAATTATCGTTTATTTCCTTACGATTCACAACCGCGCCTTTTTCAGTATCATAATAATATCTAGATGCAAACTTTAATTCCGGTCTTTTTCCATCAATTGAATACGGTAAAGGCGTGTAAATATGCAACGGCATCTTTTCCATAGTTCGCACATTAATTGCATCGAATTTATAATAAGGGTTTGGGTCATCCATATCCAGTTCAAGAATCATCTCACCATTCATAAATAACTTTATTATTCTTCCTGTCTTAATATCCGTCCAATCATCGTTCATATTCGCCTCTATTTGCATACCCTCATATATATTTGGGATTCGGGATATTCTCCAAGGGGAACGAGGGTCTATTTCGTAATCTAAATACAAAGCACGCGCCAATGCCAATTGAAATAACACCGTTTCTGTAGTAGGAAACCAATGGTCGAAATGAACGAACAAGTGGCACCCCGTTGATTCTATATCATAACTCTTTATTTTCGCAACCTGCTTAACAACACCCAGTCGAAATATAACCGCGAACACTTCGGCGATAAAATAACTACTTACTTGAGAATGCACGTTTTGAATCAATAATGCCATATTTTGAATAATTGGAACACCATCGTCCATCTTTGTATCTATAGTAAAAAATATTTCTAACTTGTTTATTGTAAATATTTTTTACACATCTCAAACCCATCTCTTTAATTCTAACTGTTTATACACACGGTCATGATGGCGCGGTAATTCAAGAGGAACAACTATCGTGCTTTGGTCTCTGCAATATTTCTCGTAACCAACCGCCTCGTTATAGACTGAAGGGACTGCATAATCGAGAACCAATTGATTTAAGCGCTCCACCTGTCCTTTTATATTATTCGGATAATGCTCCGCATATTGCATATAAATACTACGCATGATTATTTTTAAAGTATCCACGTTTTGAGTCGAAATAACATATTTTTCATTCGACATCTTGTAAACCCCTTCTCGTAACCAATTTTGGATAATTTGTATATTCTTTTCCGAAAAAAACACCTGTGCTACAACATTGTCCTCCCACGTTCCTGCCAATGCTTCGCGATATTCAGTCGCCTTATTTTTCACTGCGTTTTTCTCATACATTTGAAACTGCAAATCTGTAGCGGGTTGTTGAATAAGATTCACGCGACCATTATATTGTTGCATATCGATTATTAATGATGAATTATTTGATGAATTATTCACAGATACATAAGATGGGTTCTCGGCTGAATATAATGTTTGAAATGGAAATGACATAATCTATAATTCTGCTATACTAAAGGTGTAGAAAAAATAGTCAAGAACAATCACACTTACATCCCCAACCATCCAAATGCTACATGTATAATAATGCTACATGTATAATAATTTTATAGACATCTCCCCCAACCCTCCCAGTCATTTCATACCGTCCACCGCCTTCAAAGCATTTGTAGTAACATATAGATATGCGAGACTATTATGACAACGTTCACACTATTACTAATGAGTCGGCTGCTAAATATTTAGCACGCATAATAAAATATATCACAATAGTATAATGGAACCGTTTTATACTATTGTTTTGGCAATCGCCGTAATTTTATTAATCATTGTTCTCACATATATTGGTGTCGTAATGTCAAATAATAATGCTAAAAAGGGTGTATATCCTCCCCAGTCTTCAACCTGTCCTGATTACTGGGCTCTAGGTGATGCAAGTATGTGCTTGATACCAGCAGATAAATCGAGTCGTAATGCAGGAACAATTTCAAAAGATGCAGCCGGAAATGTTATCACAACCTTATATGATAAAGACAATGGTTTATTATTGAATGAATCAAATACGACTGGATTTAATCCAATAAAAAAGGCTGTCAATTTCGGTCATGCAAAATGGGGTTCTACTGGTGTTTCGACAATTTGCGCGCAAAAAACATGGGCGAATACTTTCGGTATTGTATGGGATGGCGTGTCGAATTATAATGATTGTGCGTAATTTCAAGCTTAGACAGTTGTATATTCTCCCGATATGTTTGGAGAATTATGTGTGATAAATATATACCATTCTACACATTTAGAGAAAAATGGAGTCGGGTCTTACTATGTTGTTTCATGCGTTTGTAATCGGCATTTTATTGTATGTCGTCATGGTTTTTGCTCTCAAACAAAGTTCCGCCGTGGCTATAGATAGAAGTATTTTGATCGCCGCTCTTTTGTTGGCCTATATGATACTATTCGGTCATGGATTACCAACCAAGGTAAATAAAAATATCCTTTAGAAAATCCTTACGAAAATCCTTACGAGAATGAGTATTAGACCAACGCTATGATGTGATATATAAGAAATATGGATTTTTCTTATATATAGTTTTTGATGTATATGAAGAAGACAAAGAAATAGAGTGCTATATTTGTGAAAATTTGATTACTCTTGGCGGTTCTCCAGTTACATGGTCTAATTGTTCTATATTGCAAGGGTATTGAAACAGTCTATATATAATTGGACTAAACGATGTATTTTTCGATTCAATAATCTCATTGACCTCGTTGCGCAACTGTCTTAATTCTACAGTAGCCGGCAATAATTCTTCAATTTGGATGCGCACTGCTTTTTCCAATAACGATTTATTTTGAGTTTCATCATATTCAGTTAAAAGGGTTTGAATTTTCTCTTTCGCATAAAATATAATATGTTGTTTCTTCTTCACTTCCTCTTTCTTTTTATCATTGAAATAGCATTCGTCGTGTTTCTCTAATAATTTGTTATACATAAGACTGGTTTCATTATATGCCTCAAGCTCTTTTTTAAAAAGCGCAGTTGATTTCGCCTCATTAACATAATTAAACAATGTGTCTAATTTTTGTTGTATAATCATCTCTTTTACATCAGCAGTGCTTTCACGATATATTTCTAATAAATAATAAATGGGATGGATTGCACCAGTAAAAATCTCGATATGTAGAGAACAAGGCGATTTGGCGTTACCACAATGCGCTTTATAACGATTATTCTCTTTCGAAAAAATAGTGCCTCCTGAGGATTTGCATTTAATGCACGTTGGTTTCACGGCTAAAACCGCATTACGTTTTGTCGTTTTTGAACCTTCTGTTTTTTTATAAACATTGCGTTTCGTTTTCAGTAGTTTGGTTTCATAATCCGTTTTCAATTTAAAATAACGATTCAATGCATCTAAGTAATTTTTACGAACACCGTCTTCTTTTTCTTCGGTTTCATTCGCAGGATTCGTAAATAAAGAAATTCCTTGTTCCGCCGAATTGCGGAATTGTATAGACGACGGGTTATTTTCCATCTTCATATCCACGATTCCATCTGGTAAATTTTCGACAAGTATTATTTTGTTATTATTCGCGTGCAATATTTTCAGGTTCTCAACGCCTTCGAAATCTAACCTCGTAATTTGATTATTATCGCAACGAATTTCTCTTATTGTTTCGGGTAACTTATTTAAAACCGTGAATTGATTATGTGAAATGTTTATTTCTTCGAGTGCATCGAGTTTTGTCAAATCCAACTTTTTAAGATAATTGTGAACTATAGACAGTTTTTTTAGAGAACGGGGTAAATCTTCTAAATCAACCAAATAATTATCAATACATTCGAATTGTAAGAGGCCTTGTGGTAAATTTATCACGCTCGTTATTTCACCCTTTACGAATGATATGGAGGTTATGTTTGTCATTCCAAAGTCTTTTAATATGGAAAAATCCAAATCACCGTGAAGTTCTTGTAAAATGGATAAATCCCTCAAGTTTTTGGGTGTATTCTCTAATAAATCTCTCAATTGTTCTTGTGCTGTATTATTTTCATTGATAATATACTCTCGTTTTTCTAAAACTATATTCATTTTACAGTATGTGTAGATTTTATGACGAGAGTAAAAACGTAGACGGGTATTGTTACTGACTTGTGAATGGCAAATTTGTAATATCACTAGCATAAGACTGTTGTTTAGAATCCTGTATTTCTTGGTAAAACCTTATTTTAGATAACACGTATTCTTGGTCTCGCAACATCTTTTGTTGTTTATCATATTCACTCTCTTTTCGATGACTACAATAATATAACACTAAAATGGCTATACCCATGAATAAAATGAAAACACCAATATTTAAAGCATAATAATATACATTGATTCGATTACCATGACACTCTTTCAGTGTGTAATATAAATAGTTTCTTGTGGATGTTTCAATCAAATTGGGGGTGGTTTCCATAGAGTAATATATTATATTATGATATCTATGGGTATGATTTTTTGAAGAGTTTTCCGAAAAATCATAATATATGCGCGGGTCTGGGTGATGGCGGGTCGCCATTTTATTGATGCAAAGTCCATAGAACAAACCAATAACACATGATAGCAACTACAATGGAAACCACCCATATTGGAATGACGGTTTTTTCGCGATATCCTACTCCAAACTGTCGGAAGCCACCATCTGCGGTGTATATAAATCCGGGTTTCGTATAATGAATACTGATAAATATAGTGAGAAACATAAATATGGCAACCATCAATTTATTACTGCGAATAAACATTTTCATAGAAGCCGACATTTGTTATTATAATAGTTACAATATAATAACAAAAAAAGAATGAGACAGTAACATGTCGGGGAGGGGGAGATTATTCATCATACTCTTGGTCTTCCGAGTAATACCCTCCATCCATATAGTTTTCACCTAAACCTTGAATGTTGTATGCTTCCTCGTCGTAAAAGTTTTCAATATCCGCCTTTTCTTGTTTTTCTATTTCATAAATATCCATTGTCTTCTCAGTAACAACATCCATTCCGCCAGATTCGATTTCACCCGTAATTTTCGTCACCAATTCGTTACGTTCTCTGTCATAGGTTGATTGGTCGTATTTATAAAGCCCGGTCTGTTGACCCACATTCCATCGTCCTAAACGGTAATTCTTAAACATGTCCTCTATTTTTCTTTCTTCGATACTCATATCACCTAAATATTTGATGATTTCACGCTTCTCTTTTTCCTTGGAACGATTTACAAACTTCATAATATCCGCATAGGACATATTTGTGGTATTTTTATTCTCTTTTTCAATATCCAAAAATACATATAATAGGTCACAAACTCTCGCCTGTAACTCTTTTACATTTCCTGTTACAATGTTTATTTCCCTTTTATTTTCTTCATCATTGAGAACATCGTCATCAAAATCACCAAAATCGACCGATTCTAATAAATTCGAAACATCCTTATCGCGATTTATTCTCCCGCGACGTTCAAGTTTGCGTTCTTGAATATCCAATTGCAATAAGTCGGCATCATAAGAACAGTTCATATATTCGTGAATCACAGAGTAAAAGCTATACACCAATAATAAATATGTAGTCTGTTTATCAAAAAGAGAATGATATGTTACATCGCGAATACCCTCCTCGTCGTTTATTTTCTTCGTGATTTCAGTGTGAATAGGAATATTTTGAACGAATAAATTCAAATCCACTAAGCGAACATCAATCTCTTTTAATAATCTCAATAATACAGCATCCTGTTTGAATTTTTCAATCTCCTTGTAGTATTTATCAAGGAATTTTATGATATCTAAGTTGTGGTTTTTTGAAAATCCCCAATGAACGTGAACCTTTTTATAAAACTCGCCGTCATTTGATAACAAAGATGGATACACCTTCGACATGGAATACACCATATTTTTTATATATTGCGTAACCGAGTGCAAACCGCTATCATAATATGTATCATTTCTATTCGCATCTGCGTTTGACACCTCTACGTTCGATAAAAATTCCGCCAAATTATTATACTCAGTGTTTGATAAATTACCTTGTTTATCGAAAAATGTCATGATATCTGTGTATAATTTGCGATTGGTCTTGATTAGATAATTTTTCAGTGCTTTTGTCTCATCATTTAGTTTGTCAGACATGGTTTTTGGGTTGTATTTATCAAAGACGCCATAGAGCAGTTTTCGCAATGGTTCTTCCACAACCGATGAGTTTGTTGTATCGAAATTTTGAAGAATATCTTTCCATGTATCTAATCGTGAAAAATCGCTGGGTTCAGTGATGTTTATAATATTTTCTCTGTTGACAATCGACATCAAATGTTTTAAATCAGACGCATTGTATCTTTTACCATTTTTCTTTAAGAACTCCATCTTTTCTACGATATTCCAAGTGCGGACATAGTTTGCAGGTTTTTCCTGACATATTACTGTTAATTTTTCTGGGACGGGTAAATCTCTGTCAAAGTTGCAATATTTAATGACTGCCGAGTAAATGCTGTCATCGTCATATCCTGATGCTACCGTGGGATGTTGTATTCCAGTAAAAGAGGGGTGATAAAACATGGGCGCCTTGGATAGCATTTTCACGTCTTGTAACAATTCAATCATGCTTTTCGTGGAACGAATATAGAGACCAATATTATTGTCTTCATTGTGGAAATAGGCAAGAGGAACCACGAATACACTATCATTGCAACATGCATTTTCCAAAAAGGGTTGTCGAGAACTTGTCTTCAAAACTGCGTCTTTATCACGAACAACGTGATTTATAGCTTCTATTATACCGAAACCAAATCGACTCACCTTGCTTTTGAGGACATTGTGATATTGAAATTGGTCTGCGTTTCCTTTTCTTAAGAGTTCCATAAAATCGTTCTTGAAATCGCTGCCTACGTTTTTCAAAGACTTGATGTTATCCAATGGAACAACGGGAGGCAAAAAATGATGCCATTTCGAAATGTTGTGTTCTTGTATTGAAACCAATTCGGGATACAATTCCATATATTGCCTCTTCTTCAAATACATGTCATTCACATCATCGCGGGTAACCACGTAAGTTTTTAATATCTCTTCAATGCGTTTTGATAAAGTTTCTGCGTTGATTTTGGTAATAGATTCCCATACGGATACTTTACTACGCATTTTATATAAAACGCAGGCGATGTATTTAATACCCGTAGTATCTTCTATACCATTAAGAGGATACCCACTGAATGAACGGACACAACCCGGGAAACTCTTGGTTGTTTTGAAAGACGGCGTTGCAGTTTGTATTGCTACGATTAATACACATACGGTAATAAGTATCAAGTTTTGATTTTTATAGTCTTTGTAGCTCGATATTTTCTTATTTTTCTTTTCCGCCAGAGCCACTTTTTTCGCGTAACTGGCTTCGCTAATCAGCGTTTTATTAAATACTTCGTTGGAAATTCTTAACACCGTTTCTGTAATCGCATCCGTGGGTATGTCAATCTCGGCACAAATGGATGAAAAAATGTTGTAAATGGATTCGGCGGTTTCACTTTCAAACACGGGTTTCTCCTTCTTTTGTATTGCCTCCATTACTGCTACTCCCAAATCCTTCTCTAAAATTTCGTGTGTTTGTATGCGATAGCCTGCTTCGTCGTAACCTTCTTCCGAGCTATAATCGATTTTTCTTAATATAAACCCACTGTGTTCGTCTATCCATGAATCTCCGTCGTCACTTAATTTTCCACATCTCGCGCATAATTCTTGTTGTTTCATTGAGTAGTTTCCACCATTAATAAAGGTTTGCGCCAATTCAAATAAAGATGCTGGCATTAATTTTGTATTTGTTTTTAAACAATATTTCCAATATGCATTTTCTTGCAATTCATTTACCATTGGTTCTCTGCAAAACTTTTCGACGAATCGGCAAATATCAAACTGTTTCTTTGTAAAATCGTCTTGTCCCAAAATCATATCGCGCAAATTTAAAAAAGGCGATTCTACACTGTCTGGTTTCATAACCTGTTTTCCCAATTCATTCGCAAGATAATTCGACCTGTGACTTTGTATTTCTTTTAAAATTTTGTTTTTGGAAATCATTTTTAAATAATAAGCAATATTATTTTCCAATTTATGTTCTAATTCATCCGCATTGATTTCGTAACGTTTATCGAATTCTGCCAATAATTTCTTTCTTGATATAGCTTTGAACCTCTCGGTTGCATCGTCGGTTGTTTCACATGTTTTATTCGTCGTATTTTTGAAACATTTATCGGTTATATTGCAAAACAGAGTGTTTGTATCAATAAATGCGTCCTCGTTTATTTCATTATCTTTAATCCAATAATTGTTTTTGCGACGATAAAAATAAGTCTTTTTGCGAATATGTCCTTCTCTTTCTATCTCCTTCTTTTCTTCCTCGGTTAATTTGGACTCATCAACGTCTTTTGGCAGCTGTGGCTTTATTTCCAACACTGCATAATTTCCGTCCTCTACCATCTTTTTCTTCGATATTAATGCGATAGCGGTGATTTTTGCATTTTCCTTCGAACATTCGTGTTTATGTATCAAGTTCTCTGTTAAAAACTCTAGAAATAATTCTGGGTTCATTTGTTTTTGCTGGGATGTGTATTTTGACATGAGTTCATAAGGTGTATCGTCGTATTCTTTATCGAAATAAATGGTTTCTGCATTATTGTCTCTTTGCAACTCACCGATGGACTCGTATTTTTTCGCCAAATATCTAAGGTGACATTCTTTGGGTTTTATTTTTTCCAATTCGGTCGTATCGTCAATATTTGTGAGAGCATCCATCATATTACTCGGTGTCATTAATACAATCATTATTGAAGCAATAATATTATTATATAAAGTCGCATTATCTGTTTGCAAAAGTCTGTATAAAATTTCCTGTGACGAAAGCGACGAGTTTTCCTTTTCATCATATAAAAATTGATAGCTTTGGTAAAAAACGTCAGAATAATCTTTTTTATCGGCGAGAGACTTTGATAATGGTGATAATATTGGGGATGGTTTGGTATTTATATTATATTTCACATTTCTCAATTCAGAAAAATCTTTATAGCGATTACCGAACGTTTTGACGAACTCGTGAATTTTCTCTTTGATTAAATAACGGATTTCCATATATTGTTTATATGTGATATGCGACGAATATACCATAAATGGTTCTAATTGTTTCAATACGTCCATATATGTGAATTTATCGTTGATATATTTTTTGACTAAGCGAATTAGAAATCGGGTCTTCGGCACAATGACTTCCAAGAACTTCTCCATTCTTTCATCGTCATATAATAGTGTTTCATCTAATGTAAATTCATGTATTCCCTGTAAAAATTGTTTACTTGTATCATTTTCATAGTCGAATTCTTTGGAAAAATCGTCGACGGTGTGTGTCGTAATATTCGTATTTTTACGCAATGCACGATATAATGAAAACATTTGGGTGTGCAAATTCGCCTTTTCCAGTATACTCGAGGATTGCCCGTCAATTGCAGAATGACGCACCACAGATTCAGGTAACATTAAAATGGATTTCAAAGTCATCGTGTCGTTGCTCGTCATTGGTGTTCTTACAAACACAGATTTTCCCGTTTTCATTACACTTTCGCCTAATTTCGTTGAACCAAGATTGTATCTTCGAACCACATATTGTTGAGATTCAATACCGGATGGTCTATAAACGCTACTGTAATAATCACCTAGGTTATCAATAATCGCATCCAAATTCGCTAACACCTCCACGTTATCTAACGCCTTTTCTCTAATTATCGGTGACGATTTAAAGGAGGCAAACAAAGAATCCATGCGTTTATTTAAAGTGTCGTAATCAAGGTGTGGGTTTCCAGATTTATTTTTCATATATTCGGTTTGTAATTCACTAATTTCCATTATATTATCTTGAAAAGTTTGTGGAAAAACATCCTCAGTATCTAATGTGTTATTCCTGTCATATATTACGGGGCGGTTTTTAACAATAGGCACTAACCATTGAATTTTCTTATCTAATTTTTGAATATGTGGTATGAGTGGTTTGTAATATGCTCCTACGGTTTGGATATCATAAACATTTTTATTGTCGTCGAATTTTGAAAATTGCGAACGTAACTCTTTAAACCGCGTCAAAACAGTGTGAATCGAGTTCATTACGAGTTGTGTTCTCTGGTTGTTCGGGATAGTAGATAATAATTCGTCCATGAAATCATTTACCTGTTCGTCAATACCATAGCGTTTTTCCCATTCGGGTATTTCAACGAGTTGCGTGATTTTTCCTAATTTCTCACCTTTAAAAATGTCTTTTGCTTCAATATACAATTCTTCTAGGGTTTCGAATATATCTTCTTCCGCCTCTGCATTCTCGGGAATAGATATAATGGATTCTCCGGTTTCGGTAAATTCCATGTTCGGTTCTTCTTCTTGTTCTTCATTGTATGTTTCTCCCATATCAATGGATTGTTTTAATAAAGCCAATGAACCTTTTTTCAAAGAAGCCGGTTTGTCGCGAATTACAATATTTTCAATGGGAATATTTTCAGGTAAACCTTTGTATGCAAAATCGATATAAATGACAGTCATTTCGGGATAAGTAATTACTTCAATCATATCCTCTTCTAAATTGCTGATTTCACCGTGAATAATTGACGGTGCATCCCCTCCAAAATGAATTGAAACCCATGTATTCGGTAAAAGGCCGTTTTGACGAGCATACCCATTTTCATCCGCGCGGTTCATTAATTGAATTTTGGTAATGGATTCGTCAGAAATTAGGCCGTTTTCTAATAATGAAATTTTGTAATATTTCGCTGTTGCGATATCTATTAATTTAATTTTTTCATCATCAATATATGTGATTAAAGCGGTCATTTGATGGATATCTTCATTCGTAGGTGCAATAATTTCTATAATATCACCTAATTGCAATGACAACGTATTTTTTGGAGGACTTTCTATTTGAGGTTCAAGGGGGACATCATCATTGTCAGAATCAACCTCTTTATTTTCCTCTTCGTGATTTTCTATATCTTGATTTTCTATATCCTGATTTTCCATAATATATAGATATTGATATTGATAATACTATACAATACCCGTCTAAATAAATTTTGCGAAACAACATATTTTCATTGAGAACCGTGCAAATGACATAAAAAATACACAATATATAAGTATAGATTCAATCCAAAACCATAGAGGGATGTATTTTCCACAATTGAACCCATTTTATTCACTAGATATAAATGCGTGTTCTAAAGATAAAATAAAGCATAAAATCGTCTCTACACCGAAAAAATTGTATTATGTATTGAATTACAATAATCTCGGTTTATCCTTTAATGATACAAACACGTTAAAGTATAGGTCAGTGGTTTTCTCATTTCCCGAAAAAATACCCCTTAGTTTTTCTCCTCCCAAGTCTTTGCCATGGGAATATTTCACACAAAAACATAGTATTATCACAGATACAACGCTTAAAACAACGCCATTTGTTTATATGAATGAATACATTGAAGGTGTAATGATACATCTGTTTTATGATTATAGAATTCAGTCTTGGGAAATTGCGACACACGGGGCGGTTGGTGGAAAATATGGATATTACGGGAATTTATCGAAAAACGCGTTTGAAAATAAATATCACACTTATTTTCACGAGATGTTCTTAGACGCATTTCGAATGAATAGCGCAACTCTGGATATTAATAGCATACCCTTTTTAGAATATTTACATAAAGATTTGTGTTATATATTTATATTGCAACACCCTAAAAATAAAATTTTATTAAATGTCGCCCGCCCCGTTTTGTATTTGATTCGAATTTATTACATGTATTCGAACGGTGTTGAATTTATATCACCTAAACACTATGAAAACTGGTGTATTTTTAGAAACATGATTGGTGTCGTCGAATTTCCAAAAAGACACGAATTTAATTCTATAGCAGAAATTGAAGCCTTTTTTGACAGTGAGTCTTTGACTAGAAATACGAAGATTATACCAGGAATTGTAATTACTCACGAAATCACGGGTGAAAAATCCGTAGTTCACAATAAACATTATGATGAAATGAAAAAAAATAAAAATATACAATCCTTGGTGAAATATCAATATTTATGTTATCGAAGAATGGGTCAAGTCAATGAGTATTTGGCCTCTTTTCCAAAACACAAAAAGATGTTTTATGCTGTCGAACAAAAATACGAGGATTTTATAACTATCGTTCATCAGTGTTATATAAATCATTATGTTAAAAAGTGCAAGGCTGTTGATGGTGCGACAAAATATGATACAAAATACAGCTCGCATATTTATCTTATTCATAAAGAGATTTATTTACCACAATTGAGAGAGAAAAAACGACAGGGAACTCGTGCTAGTGTAACACGGAATATGGTGTCGGATTATTTCGATAAAATGGAGCCTCGGGAAATGCTTTATTTATTGTGTTGGGATGAAAGAGAGCTATCTGCTTTGTAAAAAATTGATATATTTACGTAATTTACATTTATTTACGTAAAAATAGAAAATGACATCAATCATTCCACACGAAAATGTGTCTTATGTTATAACAAATGAAAACTTCGATAATTCGACTCTGCCAATATCTACACCTGTTTCGATAAAATCGATATCTGTTTACCCTATTTTATTCAAGGCTCAAATAGAAGAATTGGAAATTATAGGAGAAAATACATATATAATAACAGACAATTTGGTTGTATCGCGCGTAGAAAGTCGAAGTAAATGTCTATATAATTGCGCTGGAAAACTATTTTATTTGTCTTGCAGTGTATGTTGCATGGCGGGAGTTTATGTTCTAGCTGTATATACACGTGGGGTTTGAACGTGTTTTTGTAAATAAATTTCAGACAATTCGGGTTCGGGTTCGGGTTCGGGTTTTTACATAGCACATGCATCATTATATAAAAGCGATAATTTGCTGAGGTTTTGAATATACTTGGTGCTATGTGCTTTATTTGAGTCACCCATATTTTTTATAGGCTCTCTAATTTTATCAATCATTTTCATAATTTCACCAGAATTGTGAATGTGATTCAAGTCAGTGCGGTAATCCTTATCAAAAAAGAAGGAAATGTTACCTTGTTCTATTACATCTTTGTATGGAGTATATACGAAATTATACCATGATTTCAAAATAGCTGTGGGGTTCGCCTTTTTAATAGTTTCAAATGAGTTCTTAGCATAGACTAAATCGTCGTTTTCTGGGAAAATACTGACAATGTCATTTATAAAATCAAAAAAATGAGTATTAAATGCTCGCATAAGAGTCTGTTTATCAGGAATACATTCTGTTTGCATTTTTTCTGGATGTCAATTTGCGATTTATTACTCCTATTTATTATGTCAATTTACTATATTTTATTATTTTGTTTTTATGTATTTTACGATATACATATAGAATTGAGCCTATTTTTTGCCTAGATGCCCTGTCCCAATACAGGATGCGATTGTCCCCCCACCTGTTTTATTTCATCCAATCTTTTTTGTTGCAGATTATCTATAGTAACATTGGTTGACAACTTATCTGGACGATAATTGTCAGGAGGTGTATTAATAAAGGAAAGGTCTTCTGTGGCAGATACATAATTATACATTTGGCGATTCCCACCCCTTCCCTTTGCACTTAATTCATCTGGCGTCATATTGTAATATGTGTATTGTTCGGAAACAATATTTGTTCCACTTGAAAAACCACCTAAATGATAACCTTGTGGTTCTCCGTTAAAACGGACGGCCATCTCAGACTGTTGTTTTAATAAAGGATGAAAGTGCTTTAAAATTTCGTCTCCTAAAACAAGTTTGTAATTATTCTTAATTAATAATAATGCAGGCACACTATGTAAATTCGGCGGAAGGACAACTTTACTGCCATTTTCGAGTATTATAAAGGTCTGGTTTGTTTTAGCATCGTGTTTTCGCTTATCGATACAAACAAAACTTATTTTATCAGACAAATTTCCTTTTACTAAAGTTTGAACTAGCTTTTGCGAATGTTTGCAATAATTGCTGTAATATAGTATATCCATCTCGTATATACTATATGAAAAACCATTTTGGATAATAAGAACGAAAAAGGCCTAAATCATTGTTGCGATTTTATTGCTTATTTCATTTCACCAGTGCACATGGAGTATAACAAACGGTTCTGTAAATATAGAATACCGTAAAGGAATACACCGGAAAAGGCGCTGATGAAGAATTCTAAACCCTTCTTCTTAGAGATTCCAATCCAAAGGCTGACAACAACAAGGATAACCAAGAAAACAAAGTTTGCGATGGAAAGAAAGTAAAACAAATTGCAATACTTCTTATCGAGAGGGCCAAAAACAGTCTCAACCATGGAGGACATTTTATAGTATATCCACAGAAAAATATTTACTTATGTTACATTATGTGACTTTCCCTAAATATTTTTATACAATATACAATATACGATTTACAAAGTAATCTACATAGACACAAATTTCTAGAGATATATCATAGAATATTACAAATGGATAATAACACCATTTGGAAAATAATAGATAGTTATTTTCAGGAAAACCCACAAGCTTTAGTATCACATCACATTGAATCCTACAATGATTTCTTTAAAAACGGCATATTCCAGATATTCAAAGAAAAGAATCCAATTCAATTAGAGACGAGATACGATGAAAAAATAAATGATTATCGCTCTAAATGTATTATGTATTTGGGAGGAAAAGATGGTAAAAAAATATATTTTGGAAAACCCGTCATATATGATGACAATAACGCCCATTTTATGTTTCCAAATGAAGCGAGGTTAAGAAATATGACATATGGTATGACGATTCACTATGACATTGACGTGGAATTTATAAATATTTTAGAAGAAGGCGAACTACCGACAATAATTGGAGCGGATGATTTACCCACGATTGCAGAAGAAGACACGACGAATGAGGTTGAATATTCCAATTTTAAGCAAAAGAAAGCCACCACGGGCGATGTTTTGGAATCAGCTCAGGAGACAGAGGGTGGCGGGGAGGGTGGCGGGGAGGGTGGCGGGGATGGAGGGGAGGGAGGGGAAGGCAGTGAAGATGAGTACAAAATCAAGGGTGGTGCACCGCCACGTGCAAAAGGAAAAAAGAAGATATTGGTTGATATGACACCCGCACAAAAAGCCTTATTAAAAGAATTAACCGAAAAATCAATGATTGAACAAAATAAACAAATTCAAACGACGACTCTCGAAAAAATCTATCTCGGCAGATTCCCAATAATGTTACAATCAAATCATTGCGTCTTAACTGGATTACCTCGCGAAGTAAAACACTCGATGGGCGAATGTTTAAATGACGTGGGTGGTTATTTTATTATTGACGGAAAGGAAAAGACTGTCGTTTCTCAAGAAAAGTTCGGTGACAATATGTTATATATTCGCGAATCCGGCGATGACAAGTATTTGTATTCCGCCGAAATTCGCTCTGTTTCAGAAAATGTATCAAAACCAATCCGCACTTTATCCGTTAAAATCGTCGCCCCGACATCTAGTCTCACTTTTAAAAACATCGTGGTTTCTATACCCAATGTGAGAATGCCTGTCCCATTATTTATTGTTTTTCGCGCACTCGGTATCATAAGTGATAAACAAATCATAACCATGTGTTTATTGGACTTGGATAAATATGAATCCATGGTCGATTTATTCGCACCATCCGTCCATGATGCAGGTGGAATATTAACACAGCGTAATGCTCTCAAATACATCGCCACACTTACCAAGGGGAAGACAACCACGCATGCTCTTGAAATATTAGCGGATTATTTTTTACCTCACGTTGGTGAAATTAACTTTACTCAAAAAGCCTATTATTTGGGATATATTGTTTTTCGTTTATTGTGCGTTTATACTGGAATTGAACCGCCAACCGACCGCGATAATTTCAAATATAAACGCATTGAATTAGTAGGTTCTCTCATGTATGATTTATTTCGCGAATATTATACGATTCAACAACGCAAAATTCATTTGATGTTTGAGGAAAAAATCACGTATAATAAGCATATATATGAGAATAACTTATACAAATTGATTCAAGACAATTATGAACACATTTTTACGGAAAGAGTCGTCGATGTGGGTTTTAAAAAGGCATTCAAAGGGAACTGGGGGTCACAATCACATACAAAGCGCATCGGTATCGTCCAAGACTTGAATCGTTTGTCATTCAATTCCGCTCTAAGTCATTTGAGAAAATCCAATCTTCCGCTCGACGCTAGTGTTAAATTGATTGGCCCCCGTGTATTACATAACACACAATGGGGATTTTTCGACCCCATAGATACTCCTGATGGTGGTAATATTGGTATTCATAAACACATGTCTATATCGGCCTATGTTACACAAGGTTATTCTAGAGAAAAAATGCTCGATTGGTTGCGCGAAATGGCTGATATGAAGTTACTCGAGGATTGTTCTCCAATCGTCCTTTCAAAAATGACAAAAGTAATTGTGAATGGACTCTGGGCCGGTGCTGTAACAACCCCCATCGAGACCGTTCAAAAAATAAAATTATACAGACGTAACGCATTGTTGCCTATCTTTACGAGTGTGACTTTCGATATAAAGCAAAACACGGTGTTTATTTATACGGATGCAGGACGTGTTTGCAGACCCATTTTTTATAAAGATGAAGAAACTGGAAAAATGTCGTTTGAAACTGACTTGGTTAAACACAGAATAGCGGATGATGAATTTACTTGGACGGATTTAATTACAGGTTTTAATAAAAAGAGGGTTGAGAACTTTACACCGAAAGACTACAAATTCTATGACTTAAACGAATTATATGCAGGGGTGGATGTCGATTCCGATTCGGGAAAACTCAAACGTTTTTTCAAAGAGAAGGCAATAATAGATTATATTGATACGAATGAGACAGAAAATGCACTCGTGGCATTAAACCAGAATGATTACGAGAAAAATGCGAATATGAATTATACGCACATGGAAATACACGAGTCGCTCATTTTCGGTATGATGTGTAATATTATTAATTTTCCCGAGAATAACCCGGCAACCCGTAATTCTTTTTCATGCGGTCAAAGCAAACAGGCGTGTTCTTTATATCATACAAATCATCAAGTTCGTATGGATAAGACAGCCGTTGTATTGGTATCCGGACAAGCACCTCTTGTGAAGACGCGTTATTTGGAATATATTAACAATGAAGAGAACCCTTATGGAGAAAATGCAATTGTAGCAATCATGTGTTATTCAGGATATAACGTAGAAGATGCGATTTTAATAAACGAGGGGGCGCTCAAAAGAGGCCTTTTCCAAACAACATATTACAGTTGTTATGAATCACACGAAGAGAAAAATTCGGCATCGGGTGAATCCTCTGAAAAGAAATTCACAAATATCGAGACGGAATCGAATGTGATTGGAATGAAACCTGGGTTTGATTATAGCAAATTAGATAAATACGGTATTATACGTGAAAATACACCGGTTGATGATAAAACAGTCCTCATTGGTTTGGCAATGTCATCTACCGTGGACTCGAACCATAAAATAGACATGTCAAAAACACCGAAGAAGGGACAACTCGGTATTGTGGATAAAACATTCATTACAGAAGGAGAGGAGGGGGGGCGTATTGCAAAAGTTCGTGTTCGTGAAGTGAGAATACCTAATATAGGCGATAAAATGGCGTCTCGTAGCGGTCAAAAAGGCACTGTTGGTTTAGTCATACCAGAATGTGATATGCCATTTACAAAAGATGGCGTTAGACCCGATTTGATTATAAATCCTCATGCCATCCCTTCCCGCATGACTATCGGTCAATTGGTCGAAACCATTGTAGGAAAGGCGTCTTGTATATATGGTGGTTATGCCGACTGCACTGCATTTAATAACAAGGGTTCTAAAATAGAAGTGTTCGGTGAAATGTTATCGAAGGTTGGTTATCATTCGAGCGGGAATGAAATATTATATAATGGTATGACTGGAGAACAACTGCAAGCGGAGATTTTCATGGGGCCGAATTATTACATGAGATTGAAACACATGGTGAAGGATAAAATTAATTACCGCGCATTGGGGCCTAGAACTGCTCTTACCAGACAACCTGTATCCGGAAGAGCGAATGACGGAGGATTACGTATAGGTGAGATGGAACGTGATGCCGTCATATCACATGGTATGTCTGATTTCTTGCGCGAATCGATGATGGAGAGAGGAGACAAATATTATATGGCGATTTGTAATCATACGGGTATGATGGCGATTTATAATCCCTCCAAAAATCTTTTCATGAGTCCCATGGCAGACGGGCCGATTAAATACACCGGTTCATTTGACGGAAAAGACTTGCAAATTGAGAATATTACCAAATTTGGCAGGAATTATAGTGTGGTTTGTGTGCCATATACGTTGAAATTGCTTATACAAGAATTACAGACCATAAATATCCAATTACGAATTATAACGGAGGACAATATTCAACAGTTGGAAAATATGTCGTTTTCTAAAAATATTGATAAATTGATGGCAACTACGGATATTCAGCCCAAGACGATTATCGAATCCATTAAAAACACGCTTTATGGTAGTGATATAGGGTCTCGTATAAACAAAAGCAGTGTTGATGATATTACGACATCGAAAAATCAAATGGATGAAATGGGTGTTGTGGAAAATTCGGTAACGGATGTTTCACAAATCGACGAATCAACACCCGATACTGGAATCACAGAAGACTTGGAATATAATAATATTACCGTAACCCCCGATATGTCATCGCCTCAATCGTTGTCGTCACCCGAAGATGAAAAGAAAGGTGGAGGTCGCAGTAGCGACGGTGACGATATGTTCTCCGTCGATTTTTTGTCAGAGGAAACAAAGAAATACAACATAGGGGATGCAGTGCATTACAGAGCCGATATATTACCAACTCGGGTTTGGAAGATTACCTACATTGGTGACCGATTTATAAAGATAGAGACGCCCATGGTTCATAACATGGAGGGTTTGGATACAACTCTTATGGTTACAGCATTGGATATATATAAACCCACAGACATACCATATTACAATGAGGATGTGAATAATATGAATAATAATATAAATAATAATATGATGGGATATCCGACTGGTGACATGGGGTTATCGCAAGTTAGGGAAGGGTTTCCAAATACTGGTCTCCCGATTCATTTTGCGCCCGTTTTTAAAATTATGAATGGAGGGAGCGATTTTTCAACCGGTGGAGGAGAGGATACAATGAATGCGAATTCGGGCGGTGGTGACCCGATAAATTTTGGAATTACACCACCTCTAACTCAACCGGCAATGAATGGCGGGGGCGGGGGTGGAGTTGGCAGTGGAAACATGGGCGGAGGTACAGAAAAGATAGAAGACGCATCTCCATCAAAGTTAGATTTTAGTAAATTGATTATCAAAAAAGTTTGAGACTAACCACGTAAAATTGATTTTTATTTATACTACAAACAAGTATAAATAAATACCGCGTATTTTATATAGAAATGTCAACTACAAGCAATCGTGTTTTAAACATATTTAAATCTAGGATGACGATGATTGAATTATTGTCAGAACAAGGATATTCAACGGATGAATATGAATCTTTTACCATTAATGAAATTGACGCAATGTTTTCAAATTCTCAGCTTGATATGTTAGTTAAAAATGAAAAGACTGGAAAAAAAACTTATGTAAAATATTACCTGACCGCAAAGCAAATCCGCCCATCCAATTTAGATGATATTATTGAAGACCTATTTTTGGTAGAAAATGTTTTAACTAAAAATGATAACCTCGTTGTTATCACGGAAGATGAACCCAATGACACAATTCAAACCAGAATGAAATATTTGTTCGACCATGACGGTATTTTCGTCGTAATTCACAATATCCAGAGGTTGCAATATAATATTTTAAAGCACACATTGGTTCCAAAGTGCCGGATTTTATCTGAAGATGAATTCGGTGATTTGAAAGTAAAGTATAATATTAAGGATAAATCTCAATTACCTGAAATTTCGCGTTTTGACCCCCAATCACTCGTTGTTGGGTTAAGACCGGGTCAAGTCTGCCATTTTATTCGCAAGAGCTCGACCTCCATGTATTGTGATTATTATCGAGTGTGCATTTAGAGCAACGCGTATTTTAGTAAAACATATGCATTGGTAATTAGAATTGGATGAGACGGTTCTCTATAGTCGGCTTGTAAAAATCTTTTTCTTTTGTTTTTATAGAGAGAGTATGGAAAAAATGGAATCTATTTCTGGATACAACATAAATGATTTTTTTTATGTATCAGCAAAGACAGGAAATTATATGCCAACAGACACGGAATGTGTTGAAATGAACCCAACTGATATTCAATGGGACACGACGTGTGATGAGATTCATTTTACTGAAAATAGAGACAAATGCATTCAAAAAGAATTGTGTATGAATAAAAATTACGCAGACAAACTCGTCAGTGCAAATAACGGACATTATGGTAAAGACGAAAAATATGTCAATACATCAAAAATATATATGAATTCATATAAAACATCGTTTGTGTTTGTAGCTGGTATTGCTGCACTTGGATATTTCATTTATCGTAATCGTGTTGTGAATTATATTACACCAGAAATTGTGGCGAAATAGATGTGGGTGTTTGGTGGTGTAATATAGAAGTTCTCGAAAAATTATACATATATACTATAACAATGGGAAATACTCAATCGAATGATAGCGGAGTAAATCTCATGAATAGTGAGAATCGCCTTTTAGCTGATTTGGCGGATTTCAATGTAAAATATAATACCTATATTGCTTGTAATAATGAATATATAAATCCGGGTAATTCAAAATTAAAATGCAGCAATGTAGATTTAAGTAAAAACACTTATGTTTCTGCCTATGAAAAACTTAAAACTACCTCACCGGGTTACGAAGGAAGCGTGATAAATGTCAGTAATAATCTAAAAGAATTTGCAAATGACCCAAAATATAAAAATATATCCCCCGCCATTTATGACGCATCGTTTCAATACATTAAAAATACACATCAAAACGACATTTTGAAACTACGCTCGGAGTTGGATGCCAAATTAAAAGAGCTTTATGCGACAGAAGATTCTCGTATGAATGAATATGCGAATTACTATGATACTACAATGTATGTCGGCATATTATGGACTATTTTAGCAACATCCGGATTATATTACGCATTTACGAAACTATAAAACCACTGGATAAAATATATTTCTATATAGTAATAAGGTTTCTACATAGAAAAGAACACATCGACGAAAAATGTCGTTTGCAAATAAAGAAATGATACAAGTTTTGCCATTACCAGATAATATAAAATTCACAAGCAATTCACAAGTCGTTTCTGGAATTAAAAATGAAAGTCACGACGAAGCTTATACGCCCAATGGTAATTATATAATAACGGCTTCATCTTACGCTAGTGATAACGCCCAACCTTTCAATATATTCAACAGCACGGAAAATAAATATTGGCAATGCGATTTTAGCGGAAATGCTGATTATAATATAAATACAAATAGTCATCCCAAATACGTTCAAAACCCTTATAACGAAGGGACTCCGTCGACTTATCACGGGGGTGGTGCAACTACAAATACATGGGTTACTACAATTGGTGGAGAAGAGGGAACAACGCAGAATTTCGTAAAGGGGGAATGGATACAGGTGCAAATACCATACAGAATATATTTACATAAATACAGCATTTTGACACCACCTTATAGTGAAAACTCCACATTCCCAGTGAAAATGACTCTTGTTGGTTCAAATGATGGGAAAAAATGGGATTACATCGATTTCCGCAATTCAATCACCGATAATTCACCTCCTATTGCGAGTCATCCTTTAAAAACGTTCAATATCAATTCTAAGGAAAAATATTCTTATTTTCGATTAATTTTTAGCGAAATGAGTAATAAAATAAAGTTTGTAAAAATAAATCAGTGGAATTTGTGGGGAGTCACTATGAATCGATTAAATCCAGATGCGGGCGTCAATAACCCCGAGGCCTTTTCAAAAGACGACCAGTATACGAAATTAAATAACAAACTTTTGTCTGATAATACATACATGTTAATAGATAAGAGAACAAAACCCAATCCTACTCTAGATGAATGCAAAGCCACGTGTATTAATGACGGCAAAAAATGCACTGCTTTTATGTATGGAAACGCATTTGATTCAAAGCAAAATCAATCCTATTCTCTTTGTTACGGTGCATCTTCGAATAACAGTAAGGATTTTTTTACACCCAATGATATGGGTATGACAACGGGTGATGTATATATTAAAAAACATCACAAGGAATCATTCGTTTCTTTGGATAGAGGATTGGAACTGTCTCAATCGAAGCATACCGCACCAGCAATTCATACGGAACCAACGCAACAATCTAGTGCACCATCATCGTGTCATATAGTAAACAATGAAACTATGGAATCTATTATATATGCGAATATGGCGATTATGTTATTTACAACGGGGGTTTTTACTTATATTCTATACTCGAATAAATAGCGGCCCACCAACTGTAAAGAGAAAATTGTTATCTTGCCGGTCTAATATCTATATATGTATATATATAGATACTAGTGTAATAATAAAAAATGAATTCTGGAGATGGTAACTATGTTTCTTATACGAACATGTCGGTGATAAATAATAAAAGCCCATTCGCAACCATTTTAGGCGATATTTACAATTTATCACAAAAGAAATCGATGGAAGGACTGGAAAATAAAAGCGATATGTCTTTGAATTATACTACAAAGAGCGATTTTCAAAAAACATATGGCACGGTATACAATGCCGATGCAATTGCCGCAATTAAAACATATCAAATTGAGCCCACCATTAAAAACGAGGTTCAATACGAATCGTCTTTGCAAAAAGTGAATAAGAATTATTACGATTTAAGTAACAACATCGGTGTTATTACGAATAAAGGCAACACAGGATTGCGCGATATAATGATGGATAAAGAAATGTATGATTTTAGTGGAAATGTATTTCACTATACCAACCCGATTATAACAAAGACAGATGGCCTTATTGAGGATGTAAATACAATGGCTGTTTATCAAAATTCGATTTACGTTATGGGTGCAATTACATCCGCGACTTTATTGGTGGCGGCAGTTTTATTGGCGACATAGAAGAGAACCTGAGTCGACCGTTGATGAAAAACTTTATACTTATAATGTATATATGGGAAATTTTTTTGTATCTCCTCCTCGTCAAACATTATATACCGATTTATCGGGAGTTTTTCAAGTTCAGCAAAATTATTATAAAAATTTGATTGGAAACATAAATGACCCGAGTTTGAATGAGAATGTGAATTCGTTACAAAAACAAATGGATGATTTAAACGCGGGTTTTAAACAGGCCAATGTCTCTACAAATCAGGTTCTTACTCAACAAAAAGACATGATTGATATCGTAGATACTGAAAAAAAGCGTTTAGAATTAAAAAAACAGAGCATTGATGGTGCATTAGTAAGTCGAGACAGAGCAGTTATTATGAACGACAGTTACAGACAGCGTTATGTTTTATATACAAAAATGATGGTAATATTCGTATTTGGTTTAGCCATTTTTATTGCGATTATATTGTTAGGTCAATATTTTCCTATTATCCCCTCATTTGTTGTTACATTGGTGTGCGCTATTGATATAATAATTGTTTTGTTTGCTTGCTATTTCATTTACTTGGAAGTCATTCAACGAAATCCTTTGAATTTTAATGAGTTGAATTTGGATGGCCCCACTGTATTGAGTCCAGACCAAATAAAGGCGTCTCAAGCAAACGCGCAGAAAAGTGGGGATTTGTTAGGTTCTCTCAATTTGGGGCAATGTGTGGGTGTGGCTTGTTGTTCGGATGGAACTGTATGGGATGCCAGTAATTCATATTGTGTTCCTAACTCAACGAAGAGTATTGCGGATGCGGCTGCGACTGTTATTTCTAGTGGCTCCACTGGTGCTGCGACTGGTGCCGCCACTGGTGCCGCAGGGAATATTCTTGGTTTCACCACTATTCTTGATTCATATAAACTCGGTGATTTTTCGAATAAAATAGCCGTAAATTCACCTAACGAATTCGAGCGTTATAATAGGGCATAGTATTGTCTTATTGTCTATATAGTTGTTCCAAAAACATAATGCTATGTTCTTGGAAATAAATATCTAACACCAATTTAGAGGACACATATATATTTTATAATGGGAAGTGGACGTTCAAGACTACCGCCGCCAGACCCTATCGGTGATTTACATAGAGAAATAAGGGGATTAAACGATCGCGTGAATGATTTAAACAACCATATTAATAATTTAAATAATATTGATAGGGTAAAACAACGAGCGATTAATAATCTAAGGGATAATTTGAGAATTTCTAATAATTCTGACATTTTACATACCGGAGAAAGAGATAATTACAATCGACTTTACACAGCTGATGAAACAGTAACTATACCCGCATTAGTTACCGAACGAGATACATTAATAGCAATACGAGATGACCTTTATACAAAATTAGGTAAAAGTGAATCTTCGAATAAAATGACAAACGATGCAGCACAGACACTAGCAGATAATACAACTCAACTATCTAGTCAAACAGTTGCATTAGATTTACAAAATTACGACACCAAACTTAAATTATACGAAGGTATTCGCGTTCAAAATCGAACTCTTATGGAAAAAAACGACGAAATACAAGGCAAATTTAACGCGGACGACCAAAAAGTATTTTATCAATCCCAACTTGTAGAATTTTTGAATAAACTTAACAATGGGTTCTCTATAATCTATTTATTTTTGTATGTCATATTGATTCTATTATTATTCCTTATTAAAAACCCAGGGGATTTTTATTATTATAAATTACCCCTTGTCATTGGATTTTTTATTTACCCTTTTATATCCATATATTTGATTGATTTTGTCATCTATTTTTTCGATTTTGCTTATTCCGTCATAAATGCGAATGCATATACGAACAATTACTAATCATTACAACCGGTCTATAAGAAAAAATGATTTTTCTTATATACCAAAACTCATGCTTATTCGGTGATTTTATGTATCACAGTGTCGATGCGCTAATATCGTCATCTCCATCCGTAGTATTATCACCATCTGCATCTTCGTTTGTCAAATCGTTCTTGTAAGAACGAAACGATACACCTAGCCATACCTGATTCCTCTGTCGACCAAACTCCTTGTCCATGTATTCGTGGAGCTCCTTCGGCTGAGGCCCCTTGCCTCCATAATTTGACTGGTACCAAATCGAGAACTCATTATTCAAATCGCGCTTGTTGATCTTGCCATCCCCGTTCCTCTCGATGCGGTCGGCAATGAATTGAGATAGGTAATCTTGTGTTCGGCGGTATTCGCCGCTCTTGGTCATAACGATCTCACAGTCCTTGACGATGCCGTTTGTCTTAAACGCGCGTTGAACTAACATAGAGGCAAATACCTCCTTCCATGAATCGAACTTCTCGTCGATATCGGGCACCAGTTTGAATTGGTAGGGCTTCTCCTTATCTCCCTCCTGTGGGTCGTTTGTGAAAAGTGATTTGAAAGGGACGGCGCGAATTCTTCGCCATGTGCCGTGGTCGTTACTCTTCACTTCCATGAAATAATTACAAGCCAAAACTAGTTTGAACTGAGGAAGGAATGAAATCACCTTGCGCATGTAAGGTGCACGTCCCTGCAATTGGTCTTTTCCACTCGTAAGTTGCTTCATAACACCGACGTTGATTTTCTCTCCCTTATCTGGCTCTTGCATTACTGCATATCTAACCCCCTTCAATTGAACTATTTCAGGTGTCAAACCACCCACCTTACCCCGCTTATCTGTAATAATACTCAATGGAACATCGCCCTTGTATTGTCCCAATACCTTTTCCATTAAATTAACTAACATCGATTTACCATTGGAACCAACGCCAATATACATATTGAACGTCTGGTTTGTAGACGTTCCAATTAGTGTGGATGCCAGATGATCCCACATGTATTCACACAATTCCCTCTCTGGAAATAGTTTGTCCATGAAATCGTTGATTTCATCCATAATAGGTTTGTGTTTTACGGGATTGAGCTCGATGTAATCAATATTAGTAGTCATCGAAATATTGTCCTCGGGCTGGCCGGGGCGGAAAATTTTACTTCGAAAGTCAATAACGCCGTTATTGAAGCATAGGAGATATTGGTTGGTGTCTAACTTTTCCAAAAACGTGCCGTCGAAAAACAGCTCCTTCGCCTCCGTCATTATATTCTTCTTGTCATTCGTCTTCGACATACGTAACATAATATTCAAAATTCGTCCTGCACGGGCATTCTTTATTTTATCGAGCTTCCCCATACCATCATCATGCTGGGCGGCTTGCAATTGAGCGGCCTGTGCCATAAGCGCTTGTTCCGTTACATTTTCAACTGCGCGGTTATTATTTTGCATCAAGGTCGTAATTGATTTCTGGTGATATAATTCACGGACTTGGACCGAAATTGATTTTCGCAGTGTAGTCCCTGAATCAATCTCCTCCCATCGGTGATTCCTATATTGATACCAAATATTGTTGGTGACACTAACACATACATACTCGTTCTTATACATTTGATACAATACTCTTGCCAAATCGAAATCTCCACATCCTGGTGAACTTTCATCGTCGCGTTTTGAGGCTGTCATCATATTATCAATCGTATTCTCTACGAAATAATCGACCGTATTCATCTTGATGCGGTTGAAATCTTCAGGTGATTCCTTCTTCGCCCAATGCATCAGAGATAACTTTGTGAGACCGTCGCATTTTCGTATCTCAAACTTGCTCCATTGGTCGCATAATTCTCTTATACTGCTATATTGGAATGCCGGTGACTTTGCACTGAATGCAATCCAAATGAGGAGCAGTTTGTCGTTCCAATCATACATTTTGTCACGCTCATTCTGGTTCATATTTTTGAGAACCCATCCAACGCGAATCCACTTGTCGTAACTACCTGGGCCATAATAAGAAATTGGCAACAACATCGTATAACTATATGCGTCCTTCAACTCATAATCAGTGATTGGAACGTTATCTAAGAAGTTGTTAACTATCAAATCCAGTTCCTGTGAGTTCCTAATATTAGCAATCGCTACTCCGGCATTCATTATATTGTCGAGTTGTATTTGGCGAGCTACTGCTGCGCTTGCTGGTGCGACAACTGCGTTCGACCCCTTATTGTTAGTAACCTGAGAATGGAGTTGGTTGTATTCCGCGATAAAAGCGGGTTTCATAAATAGTGAAGGGTGTTTATTGTATCGAATTGACAGTTTGGGAAAGTTCGCTCGAATATCGAATTTTGAAATAGGGATTTCGCGACGGGTCATTTCGTTATCACCTGGGTCGTAGCCGCACTCATAAACATGAGTCAATGAATACTTGTCACAGTTTGGCTTACGTGAACCATAGAGTTGCCAGTTGCCGCCCTTACCACCCGCCTTACTGAATGAATCGTCCACTACATTTTCCCAGCTATTGTCTGTTGGAAACCCGTCGAACATAATCCCTATCTGCGTAACTATGCGAGAGCGTAAAATGTGTTGGACGGTCAAATCGGCTTGCAATCCAATAATAATGTGGAATCCGTCCTTGACTATATTTTCCTTCTCGTATTTTTTTGGCTTTGGCTTCTCGAGAACATATATCGGGAATTTCGTGTCTGCGTCCATTTGGAAAATGGTTTGTAATTCCGATAAATACGCGTCTGTCAAATCCTCAATGTGTTCTGTAGTATATTGGCGGTCGTCCATAGCAACAGGGTATCGAAAATCGATGTCAATCAATATGGGACCATCATCTACTCGCTGTTTTTCTGTGAGATACTCCTTTTTTGCGCTAGTTTTCTTCTCCAAAACCTCGCTGTAATATATGCGGAGGAATACAGGCTGTTCTTCGTCTGGAATACAATACGAACCACCATATATACCAGAGTCTTTATCCCCCGGTATGCGCGTGTTTGTGCATGGTTTTGACGAATCGTTTCGCGTAGCATGTTTATCCAAGAAGTCTTTTAGTCCTGTATATTTTTTTATATTTTGTATTTGTGATTCATCGATGGAATTCATCAACGATTCCATCGTCGTTATTTGAGATACTATATTGCGATATTTTTATTTCCTTTCCCCAAATCAATTTTTTGCTGCGAAAAATATTTTTATTTGAACGTTTTTGAACGCATTTTGCGGTTCGCAAAATAGTCAATTTTTTGAACCGGCGCACCATAAAAATCATCCTAAATCATTCGGGGGGGGGGTCGACCCCTCGATTTCGGTATTTTTGTAGGGCTTATAGTAAAATTTGGGGTTTTTGGATGGTAAAATATGTTATTTACAGAAAAATTGATTTAGAATGAATTCGAGAAATGTTATCAAGTATAGTATCAATACAGTATATAATAAATAATTTAAATTAGCACTCGATGAAGTTCTGTGAAAAATGCGAAAATATGTATTACATTGGTGTCAATGCGGAAGACCAAAATAAATTGACGTATTATTGCCGAAACTGCAAATATGTAGATGAAACAATTACAGAGGACAAGTTATGTGTATTAAATACACAATTTAAAAAGGGAGAACAGAAATTCAATCATATTATAAATAAATATACGAAACTTGACCCTACTCTTCCTCGCATTTATAATGTGAAATGTCCCAATGTTGAATGTAAGACTAATCACAAAACAAACGAGGGGGCGGGGGAAGTTCAGGCGGAAGTTATTTATGTTCGTTACGATGATGACAACTTGAAGTATTTGTATATATGTGCGGAATGTGATACAACATGGAAAACTAGCGACAATGTGTAGTTTAGTGTGGAGTGGAAAAAAATTGCCTTGAAAATTTGTCATTTTTTTACCATAAGTTCTTATTCGCGAAAAATTGAATCATTGTTCTAACTAATTTAGAGATAACACAAACAATTATAACAGTAGTATATAAAAATGGATGATACAGATAATATTGAAATCGATGAGGAGGAGTTTGATGACGCACCTATTGGTAAAAAATTAGGCAAAAATAAGACCGCGGACGATGAAGATTACTCAGAAAGCGGCTCTGAAGCTAATTCTGACGATTTAAATAGTAATACTGACAATAGTGATATTGATGATGAGGACGAAGAAGATGATGATATGGATGACGACACAGAAGCCGATTTTGATGAAGATATAAAAGGAAAAACTATTGAAAATAATGCTACTACAGAAAGACAAAACGCATTTGTAGATATTTCAGACGACGACGACGATGATGAGGAAGATAATGATGAAAATTACTTACAAAAATTTGGTGAATCAATTCAAAATAAAATCATTGATGATTCTCATCCCGAATTGAAGTATCACAATAATGATGAGATTGAAATTTTGTCTCGTGTTGTTAGAGATGAAAATGGAAATATTATTGACCCATTGCATAAAACGTTGCCGTTTTTGACAAAATATGAAAAAGCGCGCATTATTGGTGAAAGGGCAAAGCAGCTGAATAGTGGCGCTATGCCTACGATTGAAATTGAATCAAATATTATTGATGGCTATTTGATTGCTCTTAAAGAATTCGAGCAAAAGAAGATTCCGTTTATTGTTAAGCGTCCTTTGCCGAATGGCGGGTGCGAATATTGGCGATTTTCGGATTTGGAAGTCATTGGATAAACCGTTTACTGAATTACATAAGAAAATAAAGCTTATGTAATTGTCAATGTTATTCGAGAGAGGGGGCGGGCGAGGACGAGACGCAGGCATTGCGTTGCGTTGCGTTGTGTTGTTCTATATCAAATATTTTTCTTTTTCAATAACGATGTCACTTATTATATTCGTGAGTATTTTCTTCACATGTTTTATTTCTTCAGCATCTGTGCGGGAACCGATGACTCCATTATAAATCGCAGTGTATTTTTTATAAGCAGGTGTATCTAAGGTAAGACACGATGGGTTTTCCCTTACCCATTGTCGAAACGTTTGGTAATTATTATTCGCAATATCTGCTATTACAGACTGTATTTTTTCTTTGGAATCATTTCCTGTAATCCATTCTCCATTGTTTCTTATATATAATTTCTCGCGTTTTTCATCGCAACAATGTAGTGGTCGTTCTTCTACAGGAGTCTTACGTATTTTGTCTGTTATCATTTTCGATATACCACCTGTATATCCCAACCTCATATTTGACTCCAAATTTTCTGTAGAATAATCCAATGTTCTCACGAATTCATTTATATCGATGGCGTTTTTACAATGTTCGTTGAGGAAAAACTGTATGTTGAATGTTTTATTATGGCTATGTGCGGAATTCATACTGTTTACATTACTGTTATTACTATTATTTGATACGTTGTTTGCAGAGCTCATTTTTTCAAAAAAGAATTTTTGTTGTTCTAACATAAGTGCTTGATAATCGCTATTTTGTTTGAATAATTGCAGTAATATTTCAGGCGTAAACTCGGTGTTTTTTTTATTTTTTGGAAAAGCCCCTTTGGATTTCAAATCATAATCGTTATCTGAATCTGAATCTGTATATGATTTTCGAGTGCAGTCATCATTCTCAGAATCGGATACCTTTGCGTCGTCATCATTCTCGGAATTGTATGTATTTTCGAATTCATTTGTATCTTGGGATTCTTGACAAATTTGTTTATGTTTCCAAAGTGATTGTCGAGAACTGTAATTTTTCTTGCAAAATTCACAATTATAGGTGTGTTTTTGTGAATCGGTAGTCATCTTTTTTTTTTTATCGACGGACACCTGTTTATCAATTGTTACGTGTTTTTGTGAAACCATATAGGTGTGCTTTTTTGTTAAAAAATGGGCGTTTAATCCTTTTTTTGAAAATGTTTTATAGTTACAATATTCACACACATGTTCTACGCTTTCTCCTGACTGATTTTTAACATGGCGGTTTGACAATAGATGTCTATCATAAGAATTCTTATATTTTGTAGTATATTCACATATATCACATTTGTAAACATTGCATTCGTCGGTTTTTATATTCATCCTATGTATATAATAAAAAAATATTATAATACTTGCGTTTGAACCAATGAATAAAAAGAGACAAAGTCCTACTTCAAATTTTCAGTGGCATAAACAGGAAAAGATGACGGACAATAGACAATTGTTGTTAATTGATGACGGACGATAGACAATTGTTGTTAGTAGGATGACGGAAAATAGACAATTGTTGTTAATTGATGACGGACGATAGACAATTGTTGTTAGTAGGATGACAATTCGCCTCCTAATTGTTGTTAAATGGATGACAAAAAACAAGACAATTGTTGTTAAAGGATGACGGGGACAAGACAATTGTTGTTAAAGATGACGGTTTACAGAAAATGTCGTTAAAAGATGACAAAAGCAGGACAATTGTTGTTAAAAGATGACGGGGACAAGACAATTGTTGTTAAAGGATGACGGGGACAAGACAATTGTTGTTATTAAGATTACATACGTATGAAATCTTAAAAAAGTTATGCAGTGGAGCCGAAATTATTTTTTTTGCATTTTGCCCGATTATGCTGTAAATCGAAAATCGTGGATTTTTTTGCAAGTTTTTTCCCCCGGAAATTTTTTTTTGGACAAATATTTTTGTCCATTTCCGAAAACCCAAACACTTTCTTTGTTTTGAAAAATACACGATTCAGTTTCATACGTATGAAATCTTAAAAATTATGCAGTGGTATACTAATATTTTAATTTTAGAAGCGGTTGCATATTTGCAGTGTTAGTAAATGAGAGATGACAGGAAGTTATAAGGAGGTGGGGGAAGGGACGATTTTTATGCTATGGTGTATAGGATTATAATGTATATGTAATATAACTATTAGGTGACAAAAAGAAACATGTCTGTTGAATATATAAAATTAAAAGAGGTAACTTTAGACTCAATACCGTATACACTTGCATATAGCCCAGATGGTAAATATATAGCGTGTGGTAATAAAGACAAAAGTATAAAAGTATGGGATACAGATACGGCAGAATGCGTTTTTACTCTTTCGGGACATAAAATGCGTGTTACCTCAGTAGCATTTAGCAGAGACGGGCGTTATATCGTGTCTGGTAGCTTGGATAATTCTGTGAAAATATGGAATGTCAATGATAAAACATGTTTTAAAACATTGAACTCACAAGAAACATTGGAAGAAGAAAGCCCGGATTTAATTACTTCAGTAGCGTTTAGTCCCGATGGAAGACATGTCGCTGCTGGAAACAGTGAAAAAACTGTTAAAATATGGGATGTATCATCAGGTGAATGTTTACATACATTGAGCGGACATACTGAAATTGTTTTTTCGATTGTATTTGATTCAAAAGGAGATAAATTAATATCATCTAGTTCCGACAAATCAATTAAGATATGGAATACTCATACAGGTTCATGTATTAAAACCATAACAACAAACAGTAGAGTGCGGTCTCTTGCTTATTGTCATAATTTCGAAGAGGAACAGATTATTGCCGGTAGTAATAAAAATGTTGTAATATGGGATGCAAAAACATACGATAAATTAAAATCGATGAAAGGGCATTCAACCAACATAACTTCTGTGACTTGCAATAACTATACGAACCGTATTGTATCTAGCTCGACAGATGGTAAAATAAAGGTGTGGAATAAAGACTCGGGTGAATGCGTTCAAACAATTCAAGATAATTCTGCACGTGTAAATGCAGTTACATATGATAATGACGGCAATAATTTCGCATCTTGTTCTGAGGATAAAAAACTAATGTGGTGGATGGATATATCCAGTATAATAAATAAAAAACAGGAATTGAATGTTGAATTGTTGTATCACCCGCCCGTTGTTTCAAATGTAGACCCCGGTGGAATAAAATATCAAGAAACAAAGAAGAATTGGAATATAAATAATAAAAAATCGCCGAAGTCACCAAAAAGCGCGAAAAAAGGAAGTAAAAGTAAGTCAGGCGGACAAAAGAAAAATCGAACTCGCTCCCACAAAAAAACATAGAGATATGTATTCCGAAAAAAACGTAATAAATATACCTCGTCACAATATATATTTATATATTGTGATTGCATATTGTGCTTGCATATTGTGCTTGCATCTATGACAGAATATGTATCAAAAACCGAACCTGTAAAAAATACAGATAATCGCATTGTTTCCTCTGAAATAAAATTCACAGAGATAAAATCTCTGGATAATTCGTTATTCCAGAAATATGACGTAAAATTGTATGGAAGTGACCGTGACACCTACGACATTATCAACGATTTTTTAGAGGATAACCAGAGTGAAAGAGCATTTTATATTATTGATTTGGGAGAACTCACTGCATCATATTCAAATTGGATGCGTTTATTGCCAGATGTAAAACCTTATTATGCAGTGAAATGCAACCCCAATCCAGTAATATTAGAGGCACTTGCGTCATTGGGAGCGAATTTCGATTGTGCCTCGGAAAATGAGATGAAAACCATTATTGAAATCACGAAAGACCCGAGCCGCATTATTTTCGCCAACCCTTGTAAAATGTCGTCTCAAATAAGATATGCCCGCGCAAATGACGTCGATATGATGACATTTGACTGCGAAGAGGAGTTGTATAAAATCAAACTATATCATCCTTATGCGAAGTTGGTATTGCGTTTGGCGGTTGATGATAGTAAGAGCAAGTGTAAGTTCAATAAAAAGTTTGGATGTAAATTAGAGCAGGTTGAAGGACTCTTATGTATTGCAAAAACATTGAAACTTGATGTCAACGGTTTCAGCTTCCATGTGGGTAGTGGATGTTCTTCAGCTGACAATTTTTACGAAGCAATCCGTTATTGTAGAACAGCCACCGACATTGCTATAAAAATGGGAATCCAAATCAATATGATTGATATTGGCGGAGGGTTTCCCGGTTTAGATAGGGAAGTGAATTTCGAAGACATTGCAAAAAGAGTGAATGATGGTATCGCCGATTTTTTTGGTGATGAAATGCTGGCAAAAGAATTGGATAAGGGTGGAATTCAGTTTATTGCCGAACCAGGGCGTTTTTTCGCCGAAAAGACACACACCCTTGTTCTTAATGTAATTGGTAAGAAAAACGTGGTGGATGATATCACTGGTGAAAATGTAATTGTTTATTATTTGAACGATGGTATATATGGTAGTTTTGGCTGTATTTATTTTGACCACAGTCATCCTGTTATTTTGCCATTCAATGAGAGAAACAATAAGGTTCATAGAAGTCGCATATTTGGTCCTACATGTGACAGTATAGATTTGATTGCAGAAGATATTATGTTACCCGAATTAGCTATTGGAGAGTGGGTATATGTTGAGAACTTTGGTGCATATACTGTAGCATCATCGAGTAATTTCAATGGATTCAAAACGAATGTATTCAAATATATATTCCGTTCTTAGACACGAATCATAGTAGATATTACACAGTATTCATCTCACATATCATATTATGAAAAAATGTTACCCGGTATTGATTTGTAATATATATAATAAACGAATCGTGTATTATATATAAGCCTTGCTTTACATCATGAATTTTTCCTTGAATTCGGCGGGTTCCATCATAGGAATGCTATTGTCGTTGGCGAATTTGGTTTTATTTGACACGTCCGCTTTCGATTTTACAATGAGAATATAAGTGTCTTTTTTGATATTGTCTTCCAAAATTCCACCCACGGTTTGCAAATAAGCAATAATATCCTTGTCGCGAACTTTTGTCATGACTATTTTCTTACCATACAAAGGGTTTTTCTTATCCATTTCTGTAGCAGGTTTTGGTTCTTCTACTGCAGACGATTCGACACGCCTCGTATTCAATTTGTATTCTAATTCGCATTCTCGCAAAAATTCCAAGAATCGCGGTATATTCTCTACAAATAATTTGGACTGCTCTTTTCCTATACCTTGCACCTCTAATAATAACGTGGTCTTTTTCTGCGGAGTATCATTCGAAGTCAATATATCGGGGTATTTCTCCATGATGGGACGGATTTTTTTCTCAGCAATGCCTCTGCCGAGTAAATTCGACGCTGCCATAACCTGAATGAGAGACGCACCCTGAACTTTGTCCTTAATGCCGTCATATAGTTTATTCACCATTTTTTCTTTGAAACCTTCTACCGTGGCGAAATCTGCCCTCGTCATTTTTAATATTCTTGGAACACTATTGAAACCAGCCTTGATAAGCCGCTTTACATTTCCACTCGATAAACCGTCCACTTCCAAACCAACGAAGAACGCTGTGATATTTTTTTCTAACACGGTTTCATCTGTTGTTACATCATCCAATACAATATCTACATGTGTATCATTCCAGTGATAATCCGAATCGGGCATTTTTGCGCGTTCAGCTTGAGTCGTCACAGATTTAATATGCGGAATCACATCACCAGAACGGATAATCTGCACGACCGCACCTATTCCAATCTTATTGCTTTCTACGAAATTTGCATTGAAAGCAGTGCAATATTCGATGGTAACACCGCCCAATTTCACAGGTTCGATTTTGATTCGCGGTTTCAAATATCCACTTTTACTCGCGGCCCATTCCACATCAAGCACTTTCGCTTCTGCCATTTGGTCTGAAATAACCATTTTGAATGCAAATGCGTGTTCCGGATTGCCATCCTTTCTCGGGTAAATTTTATCGTGAGAAACAATAATACCATCAATTTCATATTTATAGCTAGTTCTCCAATCCATCAACGTTTCTGATAACAACGTGTTGCTAAGCGAACTTTGAGAGCGGTTTTGAACTACTTCGAAACCAAGCTTTTGCATGTGCTCTAATTGCTGACTGGGTGATAATGGCGGTGATATGATTTCGTATGTAACAAAATGAATGTCTTTAATTTTATCATCCACGGTTTTACTATTGATAATTCCGGATACCAAATTACGAGGGTTTGCAAAAGAGGCTTTGTATTTTTCATCAAACGTTTTTCGGGGGATGATAAATTCACCTCTTACTACAAATCCAGTAGCATCTGGTAATTTCAAATGTTTTAATAACCCAGAAATATTTTGGCCTATTTTGCCATCACCTCTTGTATACAAATGAGGGGTTTTGGTAGAACAATCATACATACCACTTACTCCATCCAATTTGCACGAGATAACATACGGTCCTTTGTATTTATTCATCCAATTTGTAAGCGCGTTCGTATCTGGTTTAATCTTATCCATCGACGGCATGTTATACGGCAGAGTGACTTTGTTTTTAGTAACTGGTGCACCCACGTTTTGGATAGCCTCATTTCTAGGATATTTTTTTTCTATGAATTCTTTGATAATGTCATATTCGTTATCAGTTAATAGAGGGTTTTTATTGTAATATTCGTTATTCGCCAGTATAATAATTTCACTCAACTCTTTTTCAGTCAAGGATTCTAATTCTTTAATACCGTTTGTCTTGAAACGCTGGATAATCGCAGTCGCCCCCATTCCAGTGGGGGGAGTGGTTTTTACATCGGTTTTTTTAGGAGGCATTTTTTTACGGGTCTTATTTTTCGGTTTTTCGATGATAGATTGAGGCTGCGGCTCTGGTCCTTGCGATTCGGGCAATGGAATTACAGGAACTATGGATTGTTTTTCTTCCATACTTTCTCCCTGAATTTTTTCAATTTTTATTGGTGTTCCATCTTTTTTCATAACCGCGCGGCCATCCGTTCTTTCTTCTGGTTCTTTATAGACCAATCCCAAGTAGTCAAAAATGTCTTTTTCGTTAGTAAATTTGGCTTCTATTTTTTCTTCTTTTGCTTTCCCCGACACTTTTTTATACAATCCGTGTTCGTTGAGAGACAATTCCTTAGATAAAGCGTGACCGCGCATGACGGTATTGAACGTTTTGCTCCCTGTGAAATATAATATTGCAAACGGGAATTCTTCAGCGGATGTATTCATGAAATCTACTCTTCGAGCAGTTTTCGAGCCGGGCAATTTGGCAATAACGAGACATTTCGTTTGTCCTCGCGATAATACTTCCACAATTATTTTTGCATCTACCAATTCGTCGATAAAACTAGAAAAAACACCGTCTGTGTTACTAGTTACAATAACATCAATATCACCGGAACTTTTCGCACCACGACGATAGCTCCCTACAATTTCGTATTTGGATGCGTTCTCTGAATCACTTCCAGCCGCTTTCGCAAATGCGGTGGCGAATATTTTGTTATAGTTATCTATTTCAGCGCGAGGTATTTTTTCCATAATATCCTCGTAATATTTCAAACCAATTCTTTGTTTTTCATTCAGCAATTCGTCTTGATGTTGGCGCAATTGTGATATCGTCGTAATTTTGTGTTTTTTCACTAATTCTTCCGCTTTTTTCGGGCCGATTCCATAGACATTCGATAACAAATACACCGGGTTATTTTCATCTTCTTCAAATAATGCCAGAGTTCCGGTGGTGTAATATTCGTTTAACTTTTTGATGATGGTGGGTCCAATATTTGGCTTTTTTTCCAATTCATCGATGGATGTTATGTCCGTTTGTATAGATAAAACAGTGTCGAGCGCCTTTGAATATGCGCGACTTCTTATATAATCACCCTTTTTCGTCATTATTGACGAAAGCCTCTCTAAAACTTCGGCTATCATTTCGTTCAATCTCATTTCTTGCGAACCCGCTATGTATTTTTTGCGAGTCATTTTCGCAAAAGAGCGCGATGATGCATTCGTTTTACACCTTTTTCTCGCTTTTTTTATAGTCGAAATAATTTTTTGGTATATTTCATACGTTGTTTTTTGCATCTAGTATTGTATTATAATTTTATTACTATATTTTAACTATGTTTTACTATATTTTACTATTATATATTGATAATAAAATATCGTGTCTAAGTCTAGAATCCCGGTTCATCCGTAAATACCTGCGTAGTCGCGGTGTTTAACGTTTTTGTCTCGGTAACCACGTTGAAAAAATCCTGAATCGTTCCGTCTAAATCCAATATTACAAAACTACACAAAAAAGAGCAGGCAAAAACAATTACGGCGTCGCGAATCAACACCTTCAATGGTTTCCACTCCTTTTCCAAATATTTCATTTCCAAAAACTTGACAACGGAAAACAATAATGCTACTAAAATAGCTATCCCGAAAGCTTTTTCCATAGAATACTATACACAGTATTGCAACTTTTATCTACAAATTATAACGCATCTCGGACACCCCTCCTTCCCATCCCCCTCCCACCCTCCTCCCACCCCCTC
>Ga0214923_10000472_pt1 | contig 61409 bp, 55 predicted proteins | sample LL1510_MetaG_FD_177993 | JGI IMG/M metagenome (GOLD analysis project Ga0214923, IMG submission 177993) | Freshwater microbial communities from Lake Lanier, Atlanta, Georgia, United States - LL-1510 | ecosystem: Environmental > Aquatic > Freshwater > Lake | place: USA: Georgia | collected...
CAGCTGTTGGCGATCGTCGTCCAGAGACAATCACATTCCGTTCCTTGAACTACCAGGACGTAGTTGTTAGCGTCACAACCTTTGACGAACTAAAGTCAACTGGCTTCACCGAAGGTGAAGATGGTGGCAACACCCTTGCCCTAACAACTGGCAAGGCAGCAGTAAGCGCAACAATCTCTTCCTACCTAGCTCTAACTGCTAGCGATGTTGTGACTGTTGAATCAAGCAGCGCCGATGTTGTAGTTGCAGAAACCGCAACTCCAGTTGCTGGCATTGCAACCTTCACAATCAGCGGCGCGTCAGCCGGAAATGCAGTTCTAACATTCAGCGTTGCATCCCGTCCAGACCTAGCTCCACTGACAGTTAACGTCACAGTTACTGACCCAGCACTTAAGTCAGATCTAGCCGCAGATGTAACAAAGCTGGACGTTCGCATCGGATCAGAACGAACCGTGACTATTTCTAGTGAAGACCTAGGTCTTCCAGCAGATGCTGAAGTTACTGCAGTTTCCTCAGATTCAGATCTAGTTTCAGTAACTGATGTTGCAACTCCAGCTAATGGCGAAGCAGCATTCACGATCACTGCTCTTGGTCTAAATTCACGCTACGAACTAGGCGACACAATCCCAGCGGGCTCAGCTGTTGGCGATCGTCGTCCAGAGACAATCACATTCCGTTCCTTGAACTACCAGGACGTAGTTGTTAGCGTCACAACCTTTGACGAACTAAAGTCAACTGGCTTCACCGAAGGTGAAGATGGTGGATTGTCACTTGATTTGTACAGTGGCAAATCAGCAACTGCAACAATCTCTGCCTACCTAGAGCTAGCCGGTGGACAACCGGTCTCAGCGGTATCGAGTAGCAGCAGCGTTGTGGTAGCTGCGTCAGCAACTCCAGTTGCTGGCATTGCAACCTTCACAATCAGCGGCGCTTCAGCCGGAGATGCAGTTCTAACATTCAGCGTTGCATCCCGTCCGGACCTAGCTCCACTTGAAGTGAATGTCTCTGTCACTTCATCCTTCCTATCGATTGACGAAGATGCTGCGGCAGAGCTTGCTGGCCTGTTTGTTGGACAGAGCAAGTCAGTACAACTTGGTTCAAATGGAACCACTTCAGTTCCGGCTGGCGTTACTGTCACAGCTGCATCAAGTACAGAGGCTGTAGAAGTTCAGGCTTCGATCGAAACTAACGGTCTATTCAGCCTGGTTGGTGTATCTGAAGGTTCCGCAACAATTACCTTTACCTCACCTGGCTATGCCGATGTAAGTGTTGATGTTGAGGTTGCCAAGGCATCCCTAGCATCAGACGAATCCTCATACGACATATACGTAACGCAATCAGTCTCGTTCGATGTATCTTCGACCGAAGAAGGATTCCCGCTAGCTAGCGACATCGTCTTAACAGCCACGACAGCTGAAGGCGAAGAGCCAATTGTTGAAACAACATTCGATGGCACAACAGCAACTATCAAGGCAATCGCAGCCGGATCAACAACCGTCACTATTGCAGATGAGAATGGCTACTACACCCCGATCACGATTGACATTTCATCTGAAACAGCAACTCTAGTTTCAGATTCGTCAAGTTACGAGGTTCTGTATGGTCAGTCCACAGTTGTTACGATCTCATCTGATGAGGTGCCATTCGCTGATGGCGAAGTACCAACAGTGGAGTTTGACTCTGAAGATTTCGTAACTTTGGCAGAGCCAACACTTGTTGATGGTGCTTTGGAATACACGGCTAACGCAATCGCAGCCGGCACCGCAGAAATCACTTTCACAAGAGAAGGCTTCACTCCAGTAACTGTCTCAGTGGTTGTAACAAAGCCTTCGATTAGTGCTGACGCAGACTTGTCATCGATCTTTGTTGGTGACGTTGCTCTGATCACGGTTTCTTCAGATGAACAGCCAATTTCCGAGGACGATCTCGCAACATTTGCTGCCGAAGCTACAAATGGCGAAGTGCTAGAAGTTGGCGACATCACTTTAGATGCTGAAACCAACTCCGCAACCATCGCAGTTACTGGCCTCAAGGCCGGGTCTGCAAGCATTGCGATCACTTCGACCAACTATGAGAACGCTGAAGTACAGCTAACGGTTTCGTTACCGGCTTTGAAGACTGAAAGTCTAAACATCCGAGCATTCGCAGGAGTGCCTACAGTTGTTGAGATTTCCTCAGACGAAAAGCCGTTGACAGATGTTGTTCAGGCTGTCGTATCCAAGAATGGCCTTGGAATTGGTTCAGCCGGTTCCTGTGAAGGTGCAGCTGGAACAGGTGAAGGCGTTACAGAGGACGAAGTTTCGTACGTAACACTTTGTGGCGCAACCAAGGGAACCTACTCGGTTACCTTGACTGCAGAAAACTACAGCCCGATCACAATTCGCGTCTTAGTGATCTATCCAGCCCTAAAGAGCGATGTCGCTAAGGCCTCACTATATGTTGGCCAGACTGGTGAAATCGAAATTTCAACAGAAGAATTCGACCTAACAGACGTAAATGAAATCACTGCAACATCCTCAAACCCTAATGCAGTTACTTTCGAAAGCGAAACTGTTGCTGGCGCTGATGGTGTGGCTATGTTCAGCTACGTAGCCAAGGCTCCAGGTGTACACAAGGTTGTATTCTCCGGAACTGGATTCAAGCCAGTAACTGTTGTAATCAATGTTGCGAAACCAGAGTTGACTGCAAGCGCAAGTTCTGTGGTCGTAAACAACGGCGGAATGGTTGAGTTCTCGGTTTCTTCGAACGAAGTTGATCTACCAGAAGACGCAACGCTAACCGCTGTGGTTGCAAATGCTAACTTAGGTTCTGTTGAAGTTGCCTCACCAGTAGCTGGAGAATCCGTAGTAGCGTTTACAGCTGCCACAGTCGGCTCAAGTTCGATCACTATAAGTGCAGACAACTTCAAGTCCGTTACAGTTCGCGTACAGGTTTTGCCAGCGCGGTTTGAACTAGATGCGACAGTGGTTTCCACAACTGTTTGGGGAACTTCTCGAATCGTTGTAACGTCACCGGACATGAGCGGGTTCGCACCGGCTGACATCACAGCGACCGTACTTAAGGAAGACATCGCTTCGGTAGTCCTGGTTGAGGATGAATCAGAAGAAGGTAAGGCTGTCTTTGAGATCAAGGGCGTGGCAAAGGGTTCGACAAATGTAACATTCGCCGCAGCCGGATTCTTAACTGCTAAGGCATCGGTAAAGGTTGCACTTTCGAACCTTTCATCGAACAGCTCGTCATTGCAGATCTTCGCTGGACAGTCCTCGAGCCTCATCATTTCATCATCAGACGTACAACTAACTGATGAAATGGGACTTGAAGCTACTGCATCAGGCACCGGAGTTGAAGTTGGTGAAATCGAATTTGAAAATGGTACTGCCGTTATCAACTTCACTGGCACTCAAAAGGGTCGCGCAAAGGTAACAGTCACTGGCGCCGGATTCACGAAGGTCGCTACAACGGTTAACGTAATTCAGCCGGCGTTGCTATCGAATGTGACATCAGTTGCCTTCCGTGCCGATCTTTCTGCAACATTCAAGATCAGCTCGACTGAACTACCGCTAACTGATGATGTAGCACTTGAGTTTGCAGGTAGTGACAGTTTGGTAACTGAGGTTGCAGTACTAAATGGCGTTGCAACCGTCAAGTTGACTGCTCCTGAAATCATGGAAAAGACAACGATTTCGCTAGTGGTTTCGGCTCCTAATTACAAGTCAAAGACTGTAAAGGTAACGGTAACTCCAGCTCCGGTTTGTACTGAGAAGTTGCTAGGCGCTATCAAGTTCTCGGATGTTGATGCAAAGCTTTCCTCCGCAGCAACAGCAAGCATCAAGAAGTTTGCTAGCGACCTGGTGAGCAACAACTGTTCAGCAGTTCAGCTAACTTCATTCGTGCCGGAAGCAAACACTAAGGCGAACGCTGCTAAGTATGCAAAGGAACTACAGTTAGCAGCTTCACGTGAATCAGCAGTTCGCAGCTTGCTTGCAGCTGAAATTACAAAGCTAGGTGGCACAGTTACGGTGACGATCGTTAAGGGCGTAGTACCTGCGAGTGTACTTAACGGTTCTGCCTCCGCGAAGAGCGCTTACCGCAGAGTGGATGTAACCTCGAAGGTGCCAGCAGCGCCATTCAGATTGCTTCGCTTGATCTAAATCATGAACTATTGCAGTGCGGAGACCAGTTTTGGTCGCCGCACTGCAATAGCATTATCGGAGTAATTAAGACGGATGTGTTAACGCAACCAGGTTCGAACCAATAGTTAGGAAAAATCAAGTGGCTAAAAGTCAAGAATCTTTTGATCTTGTCGATCTTAAGTTGAAGGTTTCAGGCCGTGGGGATCGCTTATTCTTTGGCTTTTCGTCTGTGGCCGCCTACTTCGCGTTTAGCTTAGTTTTTCTCATTGTCATTTTCTTGGGAAATGCTTCCTTCAGTACTTTCAAGACACAAGGATTGGCCTTCTTTACAGGCTCCACTTGGGACGACGCTGCAGGAGTTTATCAAATCTTCCCGATGCTGGTTGGCTCGGTTCTTTGTTCCATACTTGGACTTCTGATTTCGGCACCGATCTCCATCGCAATCGCCTATTTCATCGAATTTATGGCACCACCAAGATTAGCTAAAGCACTTACCAACATCGTCGATCTATTGGCAGCTCTTCCTTCTATCGTTATCGCAATTTGGGGCGCATTTGTATTCGCTCCGGTAGCCGCGCAGTGGGCTCAGATAATAAACAACAAATTAGGTTTCATCCCTGGGCTTCAAAACACAAGTGGAACTTTTGTTGGTTCGCCTTTCATTGCCGGATGGATTTTGGCAATTATGATGACACCAATCATTACATCTGTATGTCGCGAGATTATTGGTTCAGTTGACAAAGACTTAGTAAGTGCGGCCCTAGCATTGGGCGGAACGCGCTTCTCGACAATGCGTCGAGTAGTGATCCCAACCGCTCGTGGCGGTATCACTGGCGGAATTTTGCTTGGTCTAGGACGCGGACTTGGCGAAACAATTGCAGTACTTTACGTTCTAAATCTTGTCTTTATCGTCAACTTCAACATTCTTGAAAATTATGGCGGTTCGGTAGCTCCAATGATTGCCGCCTACTACGGTGAATCTTCCGAAGTTGGCGTATCGGCACTCCTTGCGGCAGGTGTGGCTTTGTTCCTTATTACCTTGTTCGTTAACTTAATTGCTCAAATTTTTGTTGGTCGATATGAAAAGAAGATGGCATCGTAATGACTACTGAAACTCTACGTTTGGTAACACCGGAAACTCCATGGCGGGTCCGATCTAAGTCCCAGCTCGTTTACATTTTTATCGCGTCTACCCTTCCTGCTGCATTGACTTTTCTGATTGCCGATCAGATGAAACTGGCAGGACTAATTGCTCTCACTATTGTTTTTCTGCCACTTCAACTTCTTGCAGCATCACTAGCAGCCCTGATCACGGTTGGAAAAAGAGGCATACTCGATGCAATCCTGACCGTCTCTGTTCTGTTCCTCATGTTGACTATGGGCTTTCTGCTTGGATCCGTGGCACTTTCTCTTGTCCAGAAGGGCTTCAAGGCACTTAGTTTTCATGCGATTTACCAAAACAGTTTTTACGTAACTTCCGTCACCTCACTTGAGTATGGCGGACTGGGTCACGCGCTAGTTGGAACTCTGGTCATCGTGGGAATTGCAGTTATTTTCGCAGTGCCGATTGGAATCGCTGTGGGCGTGTTCTTGACTGAAACCCAGAGCCGGATGCGAGGCAGCGTAAGGTTCCTAAGCCAGGCTATGACTGGTTTGCCTTCGATTGTTTCAGGACTCTTTGTATTCGCTTTTTTGTATCTGACCGGATGGGTGCAAAGATCAGCAATTCTTGGCTCGGTAGCCCTCTTCTTGCTGATGCTGCCAACGATCATCAGGCTTTCGGAAGAAGTGCTAAAACTTGTGCCACAGGAATTGCGCTATGCAGCTTTAGCCCTTGGGGCACCTCGACATAAGGCATTCTTCCAGGTAATTTTTCCAGCGGCGCGATCCGGAATTATCACTACGTGCTTGTTGGGTACTGCGCGCGTGATTGGTGAAACAGCGCCACTCATTGTCTTGGTTACATATTTACCATCCACGAACTTCAATCCACTTTCCGGTGACATGGCATCGATTCCAACATACATTTATTCATGGCTGAAATTCTCTACCGATCTGGCTAACCAACGAGCTTGGGGTGGAGCCTTGGCCCTGATGATTTTGGTTGGAGTTTTGTTTACACTGGCTCGATTCTTTGGCAGAAAGCGTTTTTAATAATGAAACTAAATAGAAAATCGGTGAGATCGTAATATGGAATCATTAAATCCAATTCCTTCAAATAGCTTTGGCGCAGATGTGCACTTGAGCACCAAGGACGTGCATGTTTGGTTTGGCCAACGGCATGTTTTGGAAGGCGTGAACCTAGAGTTTCCAGTGAATTCCGTGACCGCATTGATCGGACCATCAGGCTGCGGTAAGTCAACTTTCATCCGAACTTTAAATCGGATGCACGAACTAATTCCTAACGCCAAACTTGCAGGTGAAGTCCTACTCAAGGGACAAAATATTTATGCAGTTGGTGTTGATCCAATTCAAGTCCGCATTAACATCGGCATGGTTTTCCAAAAACCAAATCCATTCCCTACTATGACGATTCGTGGAAATGTTTTGTCTGGTCTACGACTGTCTGGAAAGCACAGCCGCAACGAAGATGAGTTAGTAGAAAATTCTTTGCAAGCTGCCAGTTTGTGGAACGAAGTCAAGGACAGATTAGATTCACCGGCAGGATCACTTTCCGGTGGACAGCAGCAGCGTCTCTGTATCGCTCGGGCCTTAGCACTGGCCCCAGATGTCCTGTTGATGGATGAACCGTGTTCAGCACTGGATCCGGGCTCAACGATCCGAATCGAAGAGACCATCAGAAGCATCTCGAAAAACATGACCGTGGTAATTGTCACGCACAATATGCAGCAAGCGCAGCGCGTATCTGAGCAGACCGCATTTTTCTTGGCAGAGGACAATAATCCAGGGTATGTGGTTGAAGCTGGCTTAACCAATGACATTTTCCACAATCCAAAGGATAAGCGGACCGAGGACTACGTCTCGGGTCGCTTCGGATAGGCCAGAACCTTAACGATTTCAGCGAGATTTAACCAAAAATACACCCAAAGGCTACGCAGATGGCACTAAGTCGTAACTGCGTCAGGTAACAATGAAAACAAGTTCAGAGTCGTCTGAGCACAAAAGTAGGAGAAACAAATTATGAAGAAAATTGGATTAGGAGCAACTGCGATTGCTCTTTCCCTCGGACTAGCTACTGCTGGCATTGCTCCTGCAATGGCTGCAGGCGACCTAGCTGGCGGCGGAGCAACATTCCAGGCCGATTTCCAGTCAAAGTGCTTGGCTAAGTTCAACGCTGAAAAGGCAACAGTTAACAAGGGCATTCGCGTTTCTTACGTAGGTGTTGGTTCCGGCAACGGCCGCACTGGCCTAGGAAACGGCACTTACGCTTTCGCTGGTTCCGACAGCCTAGGAACCAAAGCAGGTTTAACTGCAGCAGATTCCGTGTACTTGCCAGCAGTTGCTGCACCTCTAGCGATCATCGTCAACCTAAAGTCAACAACCAACAACAAGATCACTTCTTTGAACCTAACACCAGAAGTTCTAAGTGACATCTTGCGCGGAAACATCACAACCTGGGACAACTCCCGAATCAAGGCGATCACAGGTAACACATCATTGAAGCTGCCATCAACTTCAATCACTGTAGTTTCGCGTTCAGATTCATCCGGTTCAACAGGTAACCTAAAGAACTACTTAGCTCAGAACACCTCATTTGCATGGCCACAGTCTGAAACCAACACTGGTTTCGCAACTGGTCAGGCAATGTCAGGCGCCCCTGCTGTAGTTGCCAAGGTCGCTGCGGTTGACGGTGCAATCGGCTACGCGGATCTTTCAGACACAACATCTGCGGTTACATTAGTTGCACTTCAGAACAAAGCTGGTGCATTCATAAAGCCATCTGCAACTGCTGCAGCTAACTACGTAAAGGCAACTGGAGTACTTACTCCAAAAACAGATGCCGCGATCACAACAAATGGTGGAATCTACACCGTTGACTTCACAAAGAGTGTTGCCGGCGCCTACCAGATTTCATTCATCTCTTACATGGTTGGCAAGAAGGGCCTTAACAATACAGACACAAAGGTCTACTTGAACTACATGCTAACCAAGTGCTCAAACAGCCCAGCAGGTATCGGTGCAGGTTCCTACACAACAGTAGGTACAACATTGCTAGCCGTTGCTAAAGCTCAGGTTGCAAAGCTCTAATTAAGCAATAACGATTAGGGGTGGGACATAGTTTTCTATGTCCCACCCTCTTTCAATAAGTTCCATAAATTAATTTCCAAAGCACAAAAGGGGTTAGCGATCAATGATTCGCTTTAGAAACATTCTTTCAAGTTTGACAGTTGTAATTGTTACTTCAACGATTGCTGCCTGTACCCCTCCGCTCCCTCCAGAATTGCAAGCACAACTTGCGGACAACTCAATTAACTGCGGGTCCGCCCCGGTAACAGTCTCTAGCTCCCCTTCTATGACTCCGATCCTTGAACAGTGGTCAAATGATTACTTGACACTTTGCCCAAATGCAGGTGCAACTTTTTCCACCGAAGGCGACGGGCTAGTTGCTGATGTTGCTGTGACCAATTCAAGTACGCCACCAGCCACCTGCGAATCTACTTCTACACTTCCAATTTTCGTTGGCTCAGTGTCTATTGTTTTGTCATTGCAGGGACTCGACGGAATGATTCTTGATGCTCCAACGCTTTCCGGAATTATCAATGGCGAGATTACCTCTTGGTCAGACCCGCAAATAGTCGCGATAAATCCTCAGTTCGATCCAATTGATCTTCCCGTAAATTTAAGTACTGTCATTACAAAGTCAGATGCAGATGCAATAGACGCGTGGATGTCCAGATTGTCTCCAGAGACATGGAAGGGTTTCCCAAGCACCTTCACTTTTACTGATTCTTTCGATGAAACTAATCCACCAACTCAAATTTATGAAGATGGTGGAATTTCCTTTGTACCATTCTCATTCGCCTCTATGAGTGGCCTTCAAAGCGCTCTAATTAAGGTAGACCCTGCACTTGAAGCTGTTCCAAGCGCATTAGAAAATATCGCATCAGCTGCAAGCCAACTATCTGTGAGTACCTCTGATTCCCCATTAGAAACAGCCCTTGATGCCACAAAGTCACCTGTGCCAGCTCCAGGTTTCGATGTTGCTCTGGATCCATATCAGGCGATTGTGGTCAACTTCGCGCATGTATGTAGCGGCGGGTCAGACCTTGATTCAAAATCCTTCATCAGATTTGGGTTGCGAACCTCGTCCCAAGCGCTCTTGGTGAATTATGGATATTTTGAATTGCCGACTGATGTTCGTGGTGTTGCTCTTGAGTTAGTTTCACGTGGACTTCCGTCACCGAGCCCGCTTGAGCCAGATACTGCTGCAACGCCATAACGTAGATGTATGACTGTGACCAGCAATCTCGTTGCTGACTTACGAAATTCATTTGTATCTAACGCTGACCAAAAGGTAGCTCGCGACGCTGCCGCCTACATGCGAAACCAGTTTGAGTTTCTGGGCATCAAGACACCGTTGCGGCGCGAGCTATCAAACGATCTAGTTAAGAAGTCGCGAGATATTTCGGAGCGCGATCTGATCCATTTGTGTAAACAACTGTGGGCGCAGCCAGAACGAGAATTTCAATACGTGGCTTGCGATTTGTTGGCTAAGAACGCGTCTCGCTTGTCACCGGGTTATGTGAAGCGGGATGCGACTTGGTTTATCAAGAACAAGGCTTGGTGGGACACAGTAGATTCAGTGCGAAAATCGATTGAAATAGTTGTGGCTGCGAATCCGGTACTAAAATCCGAAATGCAAAAGTGGGTCACGAGTAACAATATTTGGATTGTTCGGTCCGCCCTCATACACCAACTTACGCTTGGAAATAGGACTGATGCGCAGTTGCTGTTTGAGTTCTGTGAAATTCAAGCTAGTGAAAAAGAATTCTTTGTATCTAAAGGTTTGGGATGGGCGCTTCGCAGTTACTCGTATGTAGATCCAAAAGCAGTAAAGAAGTTCGTCAAAGACCACCCCGAACTCACGCCGCTTGCAAAGCGCGAAGGCTTAAAGGCAATTAACCGAAAAGCTGCCTCCTAGAGTTCTAATAGAATGTCAGGGTTGCCTTAGCAACAAGCCGCCTTAGCTCAGGGGTAGAGCAACGCACTCGTAATGCGTAGGTCGTCAGTTCAAATCTGACAGGTGGCTCCACAATATTCATAGGGATAACCCCAGACTTTGCTCGTATTGGCAGAAAATGCCCCCGTGCATATTTAAGTGCGTGTGAAACTATCTAAGGTCAGCCTCGTTGGCGCACTTGCGCTCGCTTTTTCCTCATTAGTCGCTCCCTCACAGGCATCAGTGACTTATCCAACTGAGGGTGCAACTTTTTCGGAGTGCTCCGCCCCGACCAATACGAATTGCTATTCAAATCCGCAAGTAAAGCGCCCCGGCGAAACCGATTGGTCAACTCCACCATCAAACATTTACTTCAGAATCGCCGGCTTCGACATTGCTAATAGCCCATCTCTCGTAATTGACATGCGCCTCAATAGCGAATGTGGGCAACAAGATTTGAGTGCTGCGCTTCCATATGGCACTGAAATTAAGGTCGAAATTAATACGGGTACATGGCAACCAAACTCGCAAGCCAATGGAGTAAGTGTTGTCCGTAGCTTCTGTCAAGCCAAGGATTTAAATCAAAATTGGATCACATCCGTCCGCTTCTCTACGATTAATTGGTCAGCGGCTTCAAATTGCTACATCGCAGAAAACTTTGCAGATAGTTGCTTGAATCCCGGTCCACCAGGTGAATTTGATCCGCAGGGTTTCTGGGAGGCCTACCAATCATTTGCTCTAGTTGTTTTCTGGGGCGTAGAGCGTTCAGCTGACGCAGAAACTCTTGCTCAACGTCGCTTGTGGGATGGCATGATTATTTCCAGTAATGCCTCAAGTAGTGGAAGTCCTTACTTCGATCAAGCGTCGAGTAGTTGGATAATCAAAACCGCAGGCCCTGGACGATACAAAGATGGAACCACAACAAACTGGCTGTATTTCCAGGCTTTTATTCCAGATCGTTCGATTGAAGCGCTTCTGGGTACGCCAGCTGGACAAAGTTTGAGCAGCATCAGCTTTACGCGCCAAGATGCCAATACCGCAACCGCAAGCACTCCATCAGGTTCCAGAATAGAACGAGTTACCGGTGGAATCTTGATCACAATGCCGCGCTACACATTTGACACGAATCCAGGAACACCACCGAGTGTTTACTCTGTGCACAATGTAGTGACTTTGCCACAAGGAAATACTTTCGCCCCAAATTTCGTAGCCGCAACTCGGGCTAGTACTTTCAAGATCACAATCAAGAAGAAGACTGCCGTTGCTGCGCCGAGCAAAGTATCCATAAAGAGTGCCAGCGCGCGCAGTAAGACCATTACGTTAGTTGCAAAAAAGGCCGCACGTGCAACCACTTATCAAGCAAGTTGCAGCAAAGGTCGCGCGACTAAAACTGCTACGTCACGTACTACGACAATCAAATTCTCCGCAATGTCTAAAGGCACTTGGAAGTGCAAGATTCGTGCAAAGAATTCAAAAATTGGGGCATGGTCATCAACAACCAGCGTTCGAGTTCGATAACTCAAATCCCACGGCAAACTCGAGCAGCATCCAAAATCGCGGAGTGAATTCCTCGACTGCTGATGGCATCGCCAATTCGGAATAACTGAAATTTTCCGTCAGGGTTTCGAACAGATGTTTGTGGTTTGCCATTGATCAATGCCTCGATCAATACTTCGCCGCCGTTGCTAGACCGCGAGACAAGGTCGTCGTACAACTCTGAAATTGCTTTTGTTCCTGTTTCAGCAACCACGGCATTTACAACTCGGGACTCTTCCCACTTTTCATCCTCCATGCCAAGGTAGGCAGTGAATGTGCCATCAGAGTTCTTTTCGATGCGATTTAGTTCTCGTAAAACCGTGAACTTCACTCCTTGTGCGGAAAGTGATTTGAAGTAAGCCGAAGCCACCATTCCGCCTACATCTGTTGACATCGTTCGCTCAGGCGTTACAAACTCAACTTTGGCTCCGGCATTGGCCAAGTTCTCTGCCAAATCCAAAGCTTGGGTACCGCCATGATCGTCATAGACCAAAACATCACCAGATAATCGCTTTGATCCGGAAATCACATCCCAGCTTTCAATTGCATGCTGGCTTCCCGGAACTTCTAGTGTCTTGGGCATTCCTCCAGTAGCAATCACAACTGCGTCGAAACCAGCATCGACAAAATCGGAAGATTCAACATATGAATTCAATTTCACTGTTACGCCGAGCCGCTTTAGTTCTTGAGTTCGCCAATCAATGATGCCTTGCAGATCTCTGCGCCGAGGTGAGCGAATTGCAAGGTTAACTTGGCCACCGAGGGAATCGTTAGCTTCAAACAAAGTGACCTCGTGACCTTTTTCAGCCAGAGTTCTTGCGGCCTCGAGTCCACCTGGCCCACCACCGACCACTGCAACTTTCTTAGTTTTCGTCGTGGTTTCAATTTCTTGAGGTAACTCCAGTTCGCGCCCTGTTGATGGATTGTGGATGCAAAACGCCGCTCCTGCGGTGTAGATGCCATCGATACACATGCTGGCGCCGACACAAGGTCGAATCTGATCCTCAGCTCTATTTGCGATTTTCGTCGGCAGGTACGGATCTGCAATCAAAGCCCGTGTCATGCCAACTAGATCAAGTAATCCAGCCTCTATTGCATAACGAGCTGTAGGAACGTCAGCAATCTTTCCGGCATGCATGACAGGAACGTTGAGCTTCTGTTTGATCTCGCCAATTAGTTCTAAATGTGGCGCAGATGCCATGCCCATAATTGGAATCATGCGCGTTAAGCGAGCGTCTGAATCAATTGAGCCGCCTAGTGCGCTGATCACATCAACGCCACTATCAATAATGTCGCTCGCAACGGTGAGAAGCTCTCCTGGTCCCAGCCCATTTTCTCGGAGTTCATCGAAACTCATTCGGGCGCTGATGATGAAATCCTCTGGCACTACTGCGCGAATTGCTTTGATTACTTCAAGTGGGTAGCGCATGCGATTTTCATGCGAGCCACCATATTTATCGGTTCGATGATTCCAAAATGGAGTCATGAAGGAATCTAGATAGTGACCATGAATCATCAGATCGATACCATCCATGCCGGCGGTTACACAGCGCTGCGCTGCTTGGACATAATCATTCTTGATGCGATCTAAATCCCAGTCCTCGGCTTCTTTAGTGAAAGAGCGATGTGCACGTTCCCGAACTGCACTTACCGAGATCGTTGGCAGCCAGTCACCTGAGTAACTGCTACTTCGATGACCTAAGTGTGTTAACTGAATCATTACTGCAGCACCATGGTCATGAACTTCATCAACCAGTAGGCGTAGCCAATGAGCTGATTCGTCTTTCCAAAGTTGCAAGTTTCCAAAAGCAGGTGCGCTCTCGCGACTTACTATCGAGCTGCCACCAATCATGGTTAGGCCAACCCCACCTTTTGCCTTAGCAACGTGATACGCGCGGTATCGATCCTTTGGCAAACCATCTTCGCTATAGGAAGGTTCGTGTGAGGTGCTTACGATGCGATTTCGTAATGTTAAGTTCTTTATCGTGTAAGGCGTAAGCAATGGATCATTCGACACGGTTCCTCATATCTCTTGAGAAAACTTTACAAGTATTGGTGAGAACTTGGCGCAGTATCACGCCAAGTTCTCACACAATTGGGAGCGCCTGACGGGATTCGAACCCGCATCCTCACCATAGTCGGTGGTGTGCTCATCCTCTGAGCTACAGGCGCACCCCAACGAATTTTCTCTACTCCACGATTAGCGTGAGTAATAATTGTGCGAGTGTGAAAAAGTTCTAGGTGTGAATTCTTGGCCTCTAAGGGGCTTGACATTGGGCGAGAGATGGCTGAAAATGTTGTTTAGTCGGTGGTGTGTGCATTAAGTTGCAAGCTCAAGCCTTTGAAAGACCCTCGCAGTATCGCGGGGGTCTTTCGCTTTACATCGCTCAATGTTGGTTGGTAAAGAATGATTCGCTACGGCATAGATTGATGCCGTTGCTATTTATTGATCACAGGCGTAGCCTGAAAATATGAGCAATCAAAGAGCTAATCGAGTACTCGGACTTGTTGTCGCGGCGATTTCAATCGTGGCTTTAATTACAGTCCTGGCGGTCAAGGACACTACGCCACAGTTAGACGCCACCACGCCAGAAGGAACTGTGCAGCAATATTTGCAATCTGTAACGGCGCGGGATTTCGACGCTGCAATCACATACCTAGCACCTAACACAAAGTGCAAAATAGAAGATTTTGATCAGGCCTACATTCAAGATTCAATTAGGATTTCGCTCTCAGATTCGTCAATCACGGGCAATTCAGCTTCAGTAAAAGTGAATATCGAAAATTCCAGTAGTGATCCGTTTGGTGGGAGCTACACCGAATCGCAAGCATTCCGTCTAACTAAGTCTGAAGGCGAATGGAAAATCGCCGGAATTCCGTGGCCAACTTATCAATGTGGTGGGGTGTACAAATAATGTCGATCCTTCTTGCATTTGTTCCTTTCCTATTAATGATCGGGCTTATTGTTTTCGTTGTTCGCAAAGCTTCTAACAAAGGCGTGAACTCAAAATCTTCACCTCAGCCAGTCCGCCTGTTTTTTCAATATGCATTAACTCTTGGATTGTTCATAACTTTTACGGTTGGTCTCGCAGGACTACTTGGAAAAGTGCTTGGCGCAGGAACAGATGTAGTTCCGGATCAAACATCACTAGCTAGCAACCTGGCATTTGTGGTCGTAAGTGGCCCGCTACTTGCCTGGTTAATACTCTGGCTAAAGAAATCCATTGCTCGCAATCCACTTGACGCGGCAGGATTCGTACCAACTTTCTTTGCAACCATAGCTGCAGTTACCTCCTTGCTAGTTTTCTTATCTTCTGCAATCGCTACTGCTAATAACTTGATCGATGGCGCAACATCGGTCGGGTATTCCAGTGCCCGAGCAATTGTCTGGGGCATTGCTTTGGTCGCGGTTTTACGAATTTCAAATGCAGTTATTCCTAACGAGGACTTTCGGATTCAATATTTCGTCGGATCCTTGATAACGGCTATTGCTGCCATTGTGGGTCTGATCAAGATCCTGAGCAGTTTGTTTGCGGCAATTCTTTCCCAACTATTTTTTGCCGGTGATAAATTCCAAGCAATGGTCTCAACCGCGGACCGTTCATTTGACGGATTTGTGATCCTAGTATTTGCTGGTGCACTTTGGTTCTATTACTGGGTCAAAAATGCCAATACGAAAACTAATGAAACCATGTGGCTACTTTATGTATTTGTAGCCGGTGTCGGTGGCAGTCTCGTTCTGGGTTTAACTTCCTTAACAATTACCCTTTATCAAGTATTTGTTTGGTTTATTGGCAACCCAACGACTCAGATTGCCTCCGATCACTTCAATGGAATTCACACCAGCGCAGCCAGCGCAATTGTTGGCCTGCTTGTCTGGTGGTATCACAAGTCCGTTTTACCAGTTGAATCAACAAGATCCGAAACGCAACGAGTTTACGAATACCTAGTTTCTGCAATTAGCTTGGTAGCAAGCGCGGTCGGATTAGCGATCATAATCGTTGCACTAATTGAAGCTTTGAGTCTTTCAATTATTGTTGGTGACAATGCCACCAACACCTTAATCGGGGCAGCAACTGTAATTCTTGTCAGCGGTCCGGTATGGCTGCGATTCTGGAATCGAATCCAAAGATTGGCGAAAGATTCGCCAGAACAGGAACTTGCTAGTCCAATCCGTAGGATCTATCTTTTCCTATTGTTTGGCGTAGGTGGAATCGTATCGATTGTCTCGCTGATAACAATCGTGTTCCAAATCTTCAATGGAATTCTCAGTTCTACTCTAGGCAATGCCACATTAAATGAAATGCGATTTGCATTAGGTATTTTGGTAAGCACTGGAATAGTTGCGGCTTATCACTGGGAAATCTATCGCCATGAAAAAGAAGTCGAAGTTTCCTTTGGCATTGTGACAAAATCCGTCATACTCGTTGGCCCACTGGATCCGGAAGTTATTAGCCAGCTAAAACTTGCAACCGGAGCACATGTAACTCTGTGGCAACGGACAGATGTAAGTGACGTTTTATGGCCAACCGAAGAAGTAATTGAACTTGTTAAGAAAACCGAAAGTGAACAGATTTTGGTGATTCTGGGCGCAACTGGGCTAACAGCGATCCCAGTTACTCACTAGCCAACTTTGTAGGTATGACCTGACTTCTTGCCATTAACAGATTTAGCGTAAGCCTTGCCACAAGCCTTCAATGTGACTTGCTCAAATCCAGGGAAGTATTCGTGGTAGCCAGGAGCTTCCACTAGAACGCTCGGACTTACTGCGTTAATGCGAAGACCCCTAGGCATTTCAATTGCGGCAGCTAATACAAAAGACTCCAATGCACCATTAGCAAGTGATGCAACGACGCCGGTCAGGATTGGTGCACGTTCTGTGATGCCAGTTGTTAGCGTGAAAGATCCACCATCAGTTACATAGTTCAAGCCTTGACGAACCAATTCAACTTGACCTAATACTTTGTCATCAATGCCGGCATGGTAATCAGCAAGAGTTAAATCCGTAATTGACTTAAACGGCACTACGCCTGTTGCAGCGATAACAGCGTCGACTTTTCCAACTTGCTCATACATGGCTGCGATCGAGTTCGGATCTCTTAGATCTACCGAAACTTCGCCACTACGAGAGGCTTTGATGATCTCGTTACCTTCTGCTAACGCCGCTACTGCGCCGGTTCCAAGCAATCCATTTGCACCAACAATAAGAATTTTCATAGCTTTCTCCCATGTTTATTCGCTGTGTATTGAGTCTAGGGCAGGCCTGTGGACAAATATTCAGCATTTAGAAATGGAGCGATTACCTTTAAGGAATGCGAAATCTCTTGCCATTAGTGGTTCTTATCGGATTTGGGACGGCCCTTTCGGTGATTGATTCAAGGCAGCATCGACTACCCAATCGATTAGTTGCTTGGTTCACCATGGTTCAAGCTGGTGCGGTAACTTCGCTTAGTTTTGGATACTTCGAGCAATTACTTCGAACTTTCGCAGTGGCCACTTTAACTGCGGCGACTTACTTAGCTTTGTTCCTGCTTAGCCGAGGCTCGCTGGGCATGGGGGATGTGAAGTTCGCTTTTCCACTAGGCCTCTCAATTGGCTGGATTGCACCCGACTTGTGGCTGCCAGGCATTTTCCTAGGATTCACTGGGGCAGGATTTGTGGCCGCCGTAGGGCTAGCAACAAAACGCATAAAGCTGACCTCACATCTGGCATTTGGGCCATACATGTTTGCTGGCTCACTATCTATATGTGCGTATGCAATCTTGCCCCGATAATTGCTAAACCCTGAAACAATATGAACCAGAGATTCAGGAGATTTTTCGATGAGCAGTAAGTGTGATGCGGTTGTAATTGGCGCTGGAGTTATTGGATCTTCGGTTGCCTATGAGTTGGCTCGTAAGGGCCTTTCGGTAATCGTGGTTGATAAAGCTGCAGCACCGGGTCTTGGGTCTACTAGTTCTTCAAGTGCGGTAATTCGATTCAATTACTCAACATATGATGCCGTTGCTCTATCTTGGGAAGCATTTCAGTGCTGGAAAAATTGGCGAACCCATTTGAATGCACCTGCCGATGAAGTTATCGCAGAAGTTCGCAACATTGGTGTAATGATGGTGAAAGTTCCAGTTGTTTCAATCCCACTTACTCAGGAACTTTTTACCGCCGTTGGAATTGAACATGAAGTCGTTGGTGCTAAGCGAATGCAAGAGATTGTGCCAGGGATTGATACTGGAATGTATTGGCCACCAAAGAAAATTGATAACGATGATTTTTGGGAAGACGCATCTGAATCTATTGAGGCGATGTACACACCTGAAGGTGGTTACATTAATGATCCGCTGCTCGCTACCGTCAACTTAGCCAATGCGGCAATGAGATTAGGTGTTGAATTTAAGTTCAAACGCGAAGTTATAGAGATTCTGAAATCAGATGGCCGAGTTCGCGGCGTCGAGTTAAGTGATGGTGAACAAATCGAAAGTCCTGTCGTAGTTAACGTTGCAGGGCCTTGGGCAAGTCGAGTCAATGATCTGGCTGGCGTTGGTTCAGATTTCACTGTCTCAGTTCGTCCGATGCGACAAGAAGTACATCACGTTGCTGCGCCTGAACAGTTTGATAAGAATCCAATTATTGGAGATTTAGATTTAGGGGTTTACATTCGTCCCGAGTCAGGTCACGCATTTTTAGTCGGTGGCACAGAACCTGAGTGTGATGAATTCCAATGGGTTACCGACCCCGATGAAGTGAACATGGTTCGCACCCAGGAACTTTTCGATGCTCAAGTAACTCGGGCCGCTAGACGATTACCAGACTTGAAAGTACCTTCTAGCGCTAGTGGTGTAGTTGGCGTTTATGACGTTTCTTCGGACTGGACTCCGATTTATGACAAGAGTGAGTTGCCTGGGTACTACATGGCAATTGGCAGTAGTGGAAACCAATTTAAGAACGCACCGACATCGGGAAGATTAATGGCCGAATTGATTACTGCTGTTGAACGCGGCCATGATCATGATTCAGATCCAGTTGTTTATCGAACCGAACATACAAAGCAAAACATTAATCTGGGAACTTTTTCACGTAAACGTGCCTTGAATGAAAATTCTTCTGGCACTGTGATGGGCTAACTGTTTAACGCTGGAATTGCTCCACTTGTAGTGACCGCTAGGCCGAGCTCAGTTAATGCCACAGCGGCTTCACCCATTGTGCTGTGAGCACCAGAAGCCGCACCAAGTTGTTGGCCGCTTAAATTTCGGTGGTGGATTGACTCCATAATTACCGCTAACTTAAAGCAAGCAAGTGCCACACATTCGTCTAAGTGAGAAATGTCTAATTCAGTTTGGGACACATAGCGATCCAAAACTTGTTGTCGCGACCAGAAACCTGGACCACTTGTAACATCTTCGGCCACGGGAATCTTCTTGCGCAAAGTATCAGTCGTTTGGCTCCAATAGACCAGCGATATTGCTAAGTCCGAAATTGGGTCTCCGAGTGTCGACATTTCCCAATCGAGAACTGCAACAATCTTGCTTTGTTCAGCATCGAGAATCACATTGTCGATTCGGTAATCACCATGAACGATTGACGAGGGTAGTGATTCTGGAACTTTTGAGATCGCTTTTTGCAGCCAGGTGTGCAAGGCGTCAATTTCAGGCAACTCGCGAGTTTTAGTAATCTGCCATTGCTCACCCCAACGCTTTACTTGTCGTTGCAGGTAACCAGCTGGCCGACCAAGTTGATCAAGGCCGGCAGCAATCGGATCTACGCCGTGCAGTCTCGCCAAAGTATCTACGAGTTCCTGAGAGATCTCGCTCGCCTGGTGGGAACTTAGAGATGCGGCAGTCTTTTCAGATTCAATTACGCGACCATCCACGAAATCCATCAACATGAATTTTGCGCCAATGACGGTTTCATCTTCGCAATATCCACGAGTTGTGGGTGTGGGAAACGAAACTGAATTCAACCCTGAGAGCACATTGAATTCGCGCCCCATGTCATGTGCTGACGGCATGATGTGCCCGAGTGGCGGTCTTCTTAGCACCCAACTCGATTCATGAGCATCGGTGATTCGATAGGAAACATTTGATCGTCCACCTGCAAGCAATGTGGCTTTAATCGGACCACTTGCGTCAAAGTCAGATACGTTGTCGCGCATCCATTCCGCGAGTGGCGTTAATCGCAGCCCTGGCGGATCCGAGATTTCGTTCGTCACGCCCAATCTCCAGGCAACTTACCTGCCTGTGAATGGCGAACTGAACGACGCGAGATTGACCAACGATGAACTTCTGATGGTCCATCGTAAATTCGAAACGGTCTGATGTCACGGAAAATCTGAGCGATTGGCAACTCACTGGAAGTTCCCTTTGCACCACAAAGCTGCATTGAGCGATCAACGATCCTAAATGTGGCTTCGGCTACAAATGTTTTTGCTATTGAAGTTTCAGCGCGGGCCGGAAGTCCTTGATCCAAAACCCAAGCGGCCCGATGAACTAACGCGCGACAAGCGGCAATATCAATTTCGTTATCCGCGATCATTTGTTGTGCCATTCCAAGTGATGCCAGTTCTGTGCCAAACATCGGGCGCTGGGCTGCATATTCAACCGCAGACTCATGTGCTCGACGGGCTGCACCCAACCAACGCATGCAATGAGTTAACCGCGCAGGTCCAAGGCGTACTTGGGCATTCACAAATCCTTCATCAACTTGACCAAGCACCGCATCCTCGGACACTTCGCAGTTAGTGAAATCCACTACGCCATGGCCACCAGTAAACGCGCTATCAAGTGTGTCTAGGCTGCGCACTACTTTCATTCCTGGATTGCTTGCATCTACCAGGAACATGGTTGCCCCGCCCGAAGTCTTGGCCATCACGATAGAGAACCCGGCACCGTCAGCACCTGTAATCAACCACTTGTTTCCATTTAATACCCAACCATTGCCGGTCCTCTGGGCAGTAGTTGAAAGTAAGTTGGGATCCGCTCCCGCGCCTGGACTAGGTTCCGTCATTGAAAATGATGATCGGATTTCGCCGCGCGATAGTGGGGCTAAGTACTTGGCCCGCTGTTCTGGGGTTGCTATTTTGTGCAAAAGCAATATGTTGCCTTCATCCGGAGCTGCGCAATTTAATGCTGTCGGTCCAAGCAAACTGCGACCAGATTCCTCAAGGATGACGGCTTGTGCAACATGGTTAAATCCGTGTCCGCCAAATTCCTTCGGTGCCGTAGGAGCAAAAACTTCGGCGGCGCGTGCTTTGTCTTGCAGCACCAATCGCAAATCTGGATTAATGCCATGAGAGTTTGGATTTAATTCAGGCTCGTGCGGGATTACTTCAGAGTTAACGAAGTTACGAACTCGCAACGCAAATTCTTTAACTGCCGGGTCGTGATCAAACGCATAGCTCATGTGAGGAATCCATAACAATAGTTTTCGTAGTCACAATTCTATCTTCCGTTATGCTTGAAGAGATAACTTCTCAAGAATTAGAGCTGCGTCAAAATGACTGATTCGACACCCAAAGGTTCGTTAACCTTTGAAGCCTTGACTCTGCTTCGAGACGAAATTATTCAGGGAAAAATTCGCCCAAATGAGCGATTGATCGCGGTTGACCTAGCCGAAAGGCTTAAGACTTCCCGGACTCCAATTCGGGAAGCGCTACAACTTCTTGAAGCCGAAGATCTGGTTATCGCGGCAAAGCGTGGTTATGTTGTGCGAGAGCATACGCGTGAAGAAATTGTTGAGATTTACGAAGTACGCGCAGCCCTTGAAGGAATGGCAGCGCGACTGGCTGCTCAAAAAGCAGGTAGCGCAGCTTACAAAGAAATCGAAAAAATTGGCGCCCACAAAGATTCCCTTATAACTGCAACTGACCGCGACTTGATTGTGGATCTTAATGATCAATTTCATGCCGCCATCTTTACTGCGTGTGGAAACTCTCGACTAGAGCGAATCAATCGCAGCAACAGTAAGCATTTCTTTAATCACCGCATCGCCGAGATGTACACGAAGGAAGAAACAAAACTTTCGATCAAGGGCCATGCAGCGATTTTGAAAGCTATAAAGAATCATGATGCAGATGAAGCAGAATCTTCAGCACAGCAACATGTGTTTGATGCACTAGAAGTTACGCTTCTTAAGCTTCGCTAACTTAAGTGTTGCCGTTGATGGTGATGCCACCGTCAACCGTTATGGTCTGACCAGTGATGTAACTGGAATCCGAAGACATCAAGAATTTCACTACCGTTGCAATCTCATGGGGTTCAGCTAATCGCTTTTGGGGAATTCTTGCCGTTAGTGCAGCTTCGGAAAGCCTGCCATCTTTGATTCCACCGGCAACCATTTCAGTCCTGGTCCATCCTGGTGCAACTGCATTTACCCGAATGTCTCGATTGGCCCACTCCAGTCCAAGCGTTCGCGTTAACCCTTCTAGGCCTGCTTTAGCGGCGGTATATCCCGCGCGTCCTGCGATTCCGACACTTCCAGCGATTGATCCAACATTCACAATCGTTGCGCCTTTTGCTTTTTCTAAATCAGTAAACGCCGCCTGACTACACCTGAACACACCGCTTAGATCTGTGTCGATCACGGTTTCCCAATCAGATTCACTCAAAACTTCGGATTCATCGCGAATGATTACTCCGGCACAGTTAATCAAGGAATCAAGTGAGTCGAATTCATTGCGAACTTCGGCAAGGACTGCATCGATAGAAGCGCGGTCTCTAACGTCCATAATTTTTCCAACTGCTTTGCCAGGTCCGGTCGATAGACCTGCAACGGCAGTTTCGATTGCTTGGGCATCTCTACCGGTTATGACAACATTCCAGCCATCGCGCAACAGTTCCTGACTGATCGCTAAACCAATTCCTTTTGCGCCGCCCGTGATTAGTGCAGTTTTCATGTGAGATTACTTGCGGTAGGTGCGAACGACAAATGGATCCATAGCAATTTCTGGAGTTCGACCAGCAATGATGTCAACGATTGCGGCACTAGAACCACTCGCCATAGTCCAGCCCATATGTCCATGGCCGGTGTTGTAGAACAAGTTGGTGTGCTTCTTGCCCTTACCAATGATTGGCGGACCATCCGGAGTCATTGGCCGTAATCCAGCAGTCATTGAACCGCCGTCCCAATCAGCAGCATCTGGCCAAAGTTCCTTGGCAGTGTTTCTGATTGCAGAGAAATCTTTTGGTTTATGGGATCGATCAAAGCCAGAGAACTGCGCAGTCGAAGACATGCGAAGCTGGTCACCCATTGGAGACCAAGCAACCAAAGTTTTTTCGTCAACACCACCGAGTTCAGGTGCCTTTGACTTGTCCTTAATGTCAAAAGTCATTGAGAATCCCTTAGCTGGATAAACCGGAAGGTCTTGCCCAACTGTGCGAGAAAGTTTTGGACTCCATACGCCCATTGCGAGCACATAGTTATCGGCAGTCAATAAACCTTGATCCGTTTTAAGCCCAGTGATTCGATCACCATCTGCAACGAAGGATTGTGCAGTTACGCCAAGCTTGAATTCGACACCCTTACTGACCAAGAGCTCAGTTAGTTTTCGAGTGAATAATTCAGAGTTTCCACTGCCGTCGTCAGGAGCATGGATTGCGCCAGCCAATTGCACTGTGGCATTTCCAAAAGCCGGATCAACCGCGGCTAAGCCCTTCATGTCTAACTGTTCAAGTTTTTGGCCGTTGTCGGTAAGTAGTTTCATCTTGCCCATGCCAAGTTCGAGTTCAGCGGCATCGCGATACAAGTACAACAAACCTTTATCTACACCCTGGTAGTCGATGTTTTCAGCAAGTGCAATTTCATCGAGTTTGGTTTGGCTGTAATCGCACAAATGCATTTTTGCCAAAGTATTTATTGCAGCCCGCTCAGTTGTGCACTCGCGCATAAACTGCAATCCCCACCATAGAAAACGTGGGTTCAAGGTTGGCTTAACGCGAATTGAAGTCTTCTCACCGAATAAAGACTTAACAAGCATCTTTGGGGCAGCCGGTGAAGCCCAAGCAAAGCAATGTCCGGGTGCAATCAAGCCCGCATTTACCGCTGTTGCTTCGGAACCAACTTTTGTGGCCTTATCAACGACCACAACTTCGTGACCTTCTTTAAGTAAGTAGTAGGCAGTCGTAACACCGACAACGCCGCCACCGACAACAATTGTGCGCACCAGATTCTCCTTGAGGTTTAACTAACGACAGTCTTTCAGCAAATTCCCTGATAGTCATGAGGAACCGTTGCGTTATATACATAAGTTATGAAATTGGCCCAATCAAAGACCGGAAGTCCAGTGGCTTCTTCGATTGCCTTGCTATATGGAGGTAAGTCGCTGCACTCCAACATAAAGGCCCGAACTGATGGGTCTCGCTTGATTACATCCTTGGCCGCTTGCACAACCTCGGCGCGCATCTTGTCCTCATCAAGCGTGCCAAGTTCTTTCAGGATCACGTCATTGAAATGCGAGTAAGTTTCCATACCTTGGACAGTCAAGCGAGAGCTGTCATCTACACCCGCACCAGAAAGTAGTTCATCTGTCATTGAAGCCGAGTTTGCAGTCAAAATCGCGATGTGATGCTGCTTGCCATACATATTGAGCAACATCGGAAGTTGTACCAAGCTGGTCAAGAACACTGGGATGTTTACTTGGCTTGCGACCTGTTCTTGGTAAGCAGCCATAAAGCCACAGTTACCGGTAATCGCGCGCACACCTTCGGCTTCTAACTTCTTTGCAGCATCAATCATGATCTGTGCGTAGCTATCGCCATTTCCGCGAAGCACGTCTGCGCCAGATACACCTTTGACAGATTCATAACGCACAGGAAAAGGGAAGGTTCCTGCGTTGTTTAAATCACCTGGAATAAATGGAATGTGCCATTCCGCACAAAGCATTCCAATCGCATACCCATAGGCAACTTGTCCGGCTCTAGCTTGATAGATCATTTAAGTCCCTAAGTAGTTAGTGATTCCCGCGAATCTGTATGCATTACTGCATGCACTAAACATTCTTTGCCCAGAAAGTCCCTAAGTCAAGCCTGTTTTGCCACTTGCCAATGCTGGGCGCACCGTGGAAGAGTGCATTCATGAGCGAATCGCGGTTTTTGCCGAACTTTGAGTCGATCGCTCCATTTAGCCGATTAAGCGACTCCGGAATCTTGGATTCTGGCGAATCACCAATGTCTGATGAGGCCGTCCTAGAGGCGCTTCGATACATGATGCTCACTCGAGTTTTCGATGACAAAGCAACCAGCATGCAGCGTCAAGGTCGCTTTGGAACTTTCTCTTCGGTTCGTGGCCAAGAAGCATCAGTCGTTGGCGCTGCCACCGCTCTTGATCCAGTCAAAGATTGGATTGTTCCGCAGTACCGCGAGTTCCCCGCTTTGATTCGCCACGGTTACCCAATTGAAAACTTCGCGCTTTATTTCATGGGTAATCCAAAAGGTGGCACGATTCCGCCAAATGTAAACATGTTGCCAATGCAAATTTCGTTGGCTGCGCAAATTCCACAAGCAACCGGTTTAGCTTGGGGATTAAAGATGCAAGGCGGAGATGGTGTCGCAATAACTTTCTTTGGCGATGGCGCTTCATCAGAAGGTGACTTTCACGAAAGCTTGAACCTTGCTGGAATTGTTAAAGCGCCGGTAATTTTCTTTTTGCAAAATAATGGTTGGGCGATTTCAACGCCACGCGAGAATCAAACAGCTGCTAGATCATTTGCCGAACGCGCCATTGGATATGGCGTTGAAGGTGTAATCGTTGATGGCAATGATTTGCTCGCAGTTCACGAAGTAACTGCGCGCGCAGTTGCAAAAGCTCGCGCTGGCAATGGCCCAACATTGATTGAATCGGTCACTTATCGAACTGGTGCGCACAACACAGCAGACGATCCAAGTAGATATGTCGACCAACAAGAATTAGAAAAGTGGCAACAAAAAGATCCTGTTGAGCGAGTTAAGAATTACTTGCGTAGTCGTGGCATCTGGAATGAAAATCTGGAACTAGAATTATTGGATAGTTGTGCAGCGCAAATTGATGCAGCGATGGAAATTGCCCGCAACACTCCGCTTGCTACAAGTGAAGCTTTGTTTGATCACGTGTATGCCGAACCACCACAACGCATGCTTGACCAGAAGCATGATTGGGCAATTCGAAACGGTGGTGACCGATGAGTGAAAAGACAATGATCGAAGCAATTCGGGAATGCCTTGGCCAAGAAATGGAAGCAGACAATCGCGTTGTCGTAATCGGGGAAGATGTTGGCGTACTCGGTGGCGTGTTCCGCGCAACGGATGGTTTGCAAGCTCGGTTTGGAAAAGATCGCGTTGTTGATATGCCACTTGCTGAAGGTGTGATCGTTGGTTCGGGAATTGGTCTGGCCATGAGTGGCTTACGACCAGTAATTGAATTGCAATTCTTAGGTTTTGGACATCAGGCTTTTCATCAAATAGGTCAGCAAGTTGCGCGCCTGCGTTACCGCTCGCAAGGACGGCATGCACTGCCTCTCGTAATTCGCTCACCATTTGGTGGCGGAGTTCGTACGCCTGAGCTTCACTCTGATGCCTTTGAAGCTTTTTACACTCACACACCCGGATTGAAAGTTGTTGCCCCAGCAACTGCTTATGATGCAAAAGGTTTGCTTGCAGCAGCAATGGAATCTGATGACCCTGTGCTTTACCTCGAACCGCTTAAGGGTTATCGCTTAACTAAGGACGAAGTACCAGATGAGCGCTACACCGTTCCACTTGGCAAACTTCGGATAGCGCGAGCGGGTGTAGATGTAACTTTAATTGCTTGGTCTGCTGCAGTTAACGTGGCCGAACGCGCAGCTGAAGAACTTTCTGAGCAAGGAATTAGTGTTGAAGTTCTTGATCTACGTTCGCTAAATCCATTAGACATCGATGGCATTTCCGAATCAGTATCAAAAACTGGTCGGGTAGCAATCGTGCATGAAGCACCGCTCACAGGTGGCCTTGGCGGTGAACTCGTTGCAACTATCCAGCAAGAGTGCTTCTACAGTTTGGAAGCACCAATCATCCGCATTTCTGCTCCTGATACTCCTTACCCGTTAGGTGGCGTTGAAGATCTTTACATTCCAGATGTTGATCGAGTTATTTCGGAAGTTTCAGCGTTGGCAAAGGCTTCTGCATGAGCAATTTAATTGACTACAAACTTGCTGATGTCGGTGAAGGTATTGCCGAAGCTGAAGTAATTGAGTGGTTGGTTGCTGTTGGTGATGCAGTAAAAGAAGATCAGCCAGTTGTAGTTGTTGAAACTGATAAGTCCCAAATTGAAATACCGGCTCCCGTAACGGGAATTGTGAAAGCACTTGGTGCCAAAGTTGGCGACGTTTTAGCTGTTGGTTCTAACCTGATGCAGATTGAAGCGACTGGAAAAGTTTCAAATGATATTGCGTCGCACGGTTCTGCGCCGGCTGCGGAAGCGAAACAAACTGTAACGTCTGTAGCAACTCCAGCGCGCGCAACAAACGTTCGACCACTTGCTAGCCCAAGCACTCGTAAACTTGCCGCTTCACTTGGAATTTCGCTGGACGCAGTATCTGGCTCGGGCCCAAATGGTCGAATTACTGCCGAAGATGTAACAAATGCAAAGCCCGGTGGCAATTTTGCGGCACCATCAATCGCGCAAGCTGATGGCAATGGCGTGACTTTGATTCAACTACGCGGATTACGTCGACAAATTGCAACCAGCATGTCCGAAGCACTTCGAATCCCTCACATCACAGAATTTAAAGAAATCGATGCGACTGCGTTGATGGGTCTTCGAAGTGAACTTGCGCCCCAGTTTGAAAAAGATGGCATCAAGTTTTCTGTTACTCCACTTTTGATGCGAGCTTGCGTAATTGCATTACAGAATCACCCATCATTTAACGCGCGCTTCGATTCCGAGATGGGTGAAATTCGCCAATACGACGACATTAACCTTGGTTTTGCCACAGCGACTGAAGATGGCTTGATTGTTCCAGTTATGCGCAAAGTAAATGATTTCACCGTGGCGATATTGGCTAAACAAACCGAGCAACTAGCTGAACTTGCAAAGACTAGAAAAGCTACCTCTGATCAACTCGGTGGTGGCACTTTTACGGTTACCAACTTTGGTTCATTTGGAACTTGGTTAGGCACTCCAATCATTCGGCCACCAGAGGTTGCTATTGCTGGCTTTGGGCGGATTGCCGAAAAAGTAATTCCAGTTGACGGCGTACCAGCAGTTCGCATGGTGCTGCCGATCGTGGTTGCCGCAGATCATCGCATTAACGATGGTGCGCACCTCGGAGCTTTTGTGAGTGACATTGCGAAGTTGTTATTGAACCCAGAATCTTTAGTGAAATAGGGCAGGCGTAATGGTTGTTGGAGAGATGCCATCATCGGTTGATTTACTTGTTATCGGTGGTGGACCTGGTGGTTACGTTGCTGCAATCGCTGCTGCTCAACTTGGCCGTCAGGTTGTCTTGGTTGATGCCGATGGTGAAGCCGGACTTGGTGGCGTTTGTGTAAACGTTGGCTGCATTCCTTCCAAGGCACTTATCGGATTGGCTCATGCAACGCACGACATCTCTGGTTGGGGTAAGCGCGGACTAAAGGTTTCTGGTCAGCCAACCGTAGATATGAAGGAATTCCAAGCTTGGAAATCTGAAGTTGTAGGCGGCTTAAACGGTGGGGTTCGCCAACTGCTTAAAACTGCCGGTGTGGAAGTTCGCCAAGGCTTCTTTAGATTCACACGCAAAGATCAAGGCGTTCTTGAATTTGGTGAAGCACCACCGACTCACATTCAGTTCAAGAATTGCATCATTGCAACAGGCTCTCGACCAACTGTGATTCCAGGATTGCCTCGTGATGGAAAGCGAATTTTAGATTCATCCGATGTGCTCGCCCTTGACCTATTGCCTAAATCAATCGCAGTTGTAGGTGGGGGATACATCGGAGTTGAACTTGGTACCGCGCTCGCCCAACTTGGTTCGAAAGTAATCATGATTGAAGCAGCTGAAAGATTATTGCCGGCACTGCCTTCCACTCTGGTGGCACCAGTTACTCGTCGACTTGGTGAATTAGGTGTGGACGTTCGAGTCAATACCAAAGTTGTGAGTGATGATGGGAAATCACTAATTGTGACTTCAGATGGAACCGAGTCTGAAATCGATGCTGATTATGTTGTAGTTGCAATTGGCCGCACCCCAAATACTGATGACATTGGTTTAGAAGTAATTGGCATCAAGCCAAACGCGCGTGGCATTCTTGAGGTTGGTCCTGATCTATTAGTTACCCCAAAAATTGCAGCGATCGGTGACATCACGCCGGGACCTGCACTGGCTCACAAAGCTAGCGCTGAAGCACACGTAGCAGCTGAAGTACTAAGCGGGCATGACGCGAAGTTTGACCCAACAGCAATTCCGGCAGTTGTGTTTAGTGATCCAGAAATCGCAATGACCGGATTTACGGTTGAAGAGGCCAAAGAAGCGGGATACCAAGCTCAAGCTGCGATGTTCCCAATGGCTGCCTCTGGTCGGGCCTACACCCTGGGCGAAAAAACCGGTTTTGCTCAACTTGTTCATACGCCAGAGGGCGTCGTACTTGGTGCCCAAATTGTCGGACCTCACGCTTCGGAGTACATCGCTGAAGTAACTCTGGCAATCGAAATGGGAGCAAATCTGCAAGACTTAGCAGACACAATTCATCCTCATCCATCAATGAGCGAAACCTTGCCAGAGGCCGCCCGAGTTGGTTTGGGATTTCCAATACATGTTTCACCAAAACGCCAACGCAATACCTAAGAAGGGAAGTACGTTTTAACCATGCGTATTACAGAAGCCGATAAAAAGTTCCTTAAAGCCGAAATCGAAGTGCTTAAAGCACCAGAACTCGATTCCCCTCCAGCACAGCGTTTGCCTGAGGTTATCGAAACTGTTTCGAAGATGCTTTCCGAGATTGAAAAGAACGGAATTGATGCCGTTAAGAAGTACTCCCGCGACCTTGATAAGTGGGACAAGGATTTTGAACTTAGTGCAGCTGACCTTGCCAAGACTGGTGACAAGCTTTCACCGGAACTTCGTAAGGCACTTGAAATTGGTTCTGAGCGCACCAAGATGTTTGCAACTGAAACCCGTAAGCACCTTGTTGATTTCGAATTAGAAACCACACCTGGTGTTGTTTTGGGTCAGAAGTACATCCCAATCGAACGAGTTGGCGCTTACTTGCCTGCTGGTAATTTCCCAATTCTTTCGTCAGCATTCATGACAGTTGGCGTTTCTAAAGTTGCTGGTGTGCCAATGACTATGGCTTGCACTCCGCCAATGTCAGACACCGGTGGCAATGATGCCGTGCTCTATGCGGCATACCTATCAGGCGTAGACCGTACTTTTATTCTTGGTGGCGTTCAGGCATTGGCTGCAATGACATTTGGATTACTTGGTGAAAAGCCAGTAGATATTTTGGTTGGCGCTGGTAATGCCTATGTCGCTGAGGCCAAGCGTCAGTTGTTCGGCCGCGTTGGTATCGATCTACTTGCTGGTCCTTCTGAAGTTGCTGTTATTGCTGATGAAACTGCTGATGCTCGAATGGTTGCTTGTGATCTTTTGGGTCAGGCTGAGCACGGTATGCAGTCACCTGCATCACTTGTAACTACATCGCGTGAACTTGGTATGGCAGTTATTGACGAAGTAAAACGTCAGCTGGGTGAACTTTCTACCGAATACATCGCTGGCCCAGCTTGGAGAGACTATGGAACGGTTTACCTGGTCAATACTCCCGATGAGGCTATCGAAGTAATGGATACTTTGGCACCAGAGCACTTGGAAATCTTGACTGGTGACAATGACTATTACTTAAAGCATCTTAAGAACTATGGCTCATTGTTCATTGGTGAATGGTCCACAGTTTCTTACGCCGATAAGGGAACTACTGGTACAAACCATGTGCTTCCAACTGGTGGTGGTGCAAAGTACACATCAGGTTTGTCGGTAGGTCGATTCCTAAAGCCAGTGACTTATCAAACCTCAACCCGCGAATCCACTATGCAGGTAGCTCCTCACAACTCAGCAATTGCAGGGTTCGAAGGTATGTCAGCCCACAAAGCGACTGCAGATCTACGCATTGAGTTGTTAAACGCTGGCAAATAGGCCAAAAAAACTAATGCCCGCTTTCGAATAGGAAAGCGGGCATTAGTTTTTGGCTTTACAAATCGATGCGGGTTCCGATTGTGATTACTCGATCGTATGGCAAGCCATAGAACTCGGTTGGTGCCACTGAGTTGCGGTGCAAAATTTCAAACAGCGCTTCAGTTCGATGCCCGATTGAACCATGGTTTGAGGCTAGGAAGTGTCGCTCAGATAAATAATATGTTGCGCTCTTTTCCTTGTCGCCGAGAACTTCACGCTCTAAAACATCTGGGATGTTGATACTCTCCATGTAGCCAGCCGTGATTGTAACTCGGCATAAGCGATCCGAAATGTGATCACAGAGTGCAGGCGTTGTACTAATTGGTTGCGTATCAGGTTTAACTGTGACAACTACAACTTCCTCAGGCAGCGAATGCATAACCGTCACGTGAGAGATTAGTGCTGCCGGAACCATTTCAGCCGGTGAGGCCATGAAAATTGCGATTCCTGGAACGCTTGCAATTTCTCCAGTCTCCAAACCTTGGTAGATGTCCTGCCAGGTGCGAGTAGATTCGCGCATTCTGCGGTTAAGAGCACGGTTGCCAGCGCGCCAAATCGACATCACTGCAAAGACGAATGCGCCAAGAGTGATTGGAACCCAGCCACCATTAACTATGTGTGAGGATGTTCCTATCAAAAAACTCAAATCAACAATTAAGAACGTGATTGTTAATGGGAGAATTTTTAGCAGCGGCCAATTCCAAACTTGCCGTGCAACTAAATGGAAGGCAAAAGTTGTAATCGCCATCGTCCCAGCGATCGCTAACACATAAGCACTTGCCAAAGCGGACGACGATTTGAAACCAATTACGAGAGCAATACTGGTTATGCCTACCAACCAATTAACTATTGGAACATAAATTTGACCTTCATGTTCAGCACTCGTGTGGCGAATTGTCAGGCGTGGGAAAAGTCCCAACTGAACAGCTTGGCGCGAAAGCGAAAACACTCCAGTGATTAATGCTTGGGAGGCGATCACGGTAGCCAATACTGCAGAAACAATGAGCACTACAAGAATTGTCTGATTTGGAGCTAACCCAAAGAACGGATTTTCAACTGCCTCAGGATCGCTAGCAATTAACGCAGCTTGTCCCAGGTAGCACATGATTAGTGCCGGTCCGACCAAAAACATCCACGCCCAACGAATTGGGTTAACTCCAAAATGTCCCATGTCGGCATAAAGGGCTTCAGCGCCAGTCACACACAAAATCACCGAAGCTAAAATTGCAAAAGTCTTAAATCCGCTATGGCCGATGTACTCAATTGCATAAGTAGGTGATAGCGCTTTAATGACAGACGGTTCCGCCAGAAATCTATAGATTCCTAGTCCAGCAATTAGTCCAAACCACCACAACATGACCGGACCAAAGACGGTGCCGATCGCATGAGTTCCACGTGACTGAACGAGGAAGAGAGCGGCAAGGATCACCACCGTCAACGGCACCGCTACTTGAGCTAAGTCTTTATTAAGTAGCGTCAAACCTTCGGTCGCTGAGAGAACTGAAATTGCCGGCGTTAATACGCCATCGCCGAACAAGAGCGCTGTACCAACTAAAATCAAAACCAAGATCGCTTGGTGCTTTGTGGTTTTTGGTCCGCGGATCTTTCTTGGCATCAATGAAAGTAGGGCAAGAATTCCACCTTCCCCTTTGTTATCGGCACGCATAACAAAACCAAGGTATTTAACGGAAACAACTAACGTAAGCGTCCAGAAGAAAAGTGAAACAACACCATAAATGTCATCAACCCCGGATCCGGAAGTATGCATAGTTTCTTTTAGTGCATAAATCGGGCTGGTACCAATGTCTCCAAACACAACTCCTGTTGCACCGAGAATAAGTCCCGCGTTGCCAGCTAGGTGCGAATGACTTGAACTTGTAGCCGAAGTGCCAGGTCCCTTAGACATTTTGTTACTTTCGTGTCAACGGTGCGATACGCACCCTATTTATCTTAGACACACCAAGTGTGTGGCAATGCCCTGTGTGCGAGATTAGCCACTTCTTTTTGGACACTCCACTGACGAACTTTTGATGAACAGCGAACTAATCCTGATCGCCAACTTCTCTAATTGTGCGGATCCTGCCTACTTCTCATACATTTGAGAGTAGGCAGTTTTCGTTAGGAGATATCAAGTGGCAACAAATGCGTTACAGGAACGCTTTGGCACTCGATTTCGCCGAATCATCACGAATACTGAAGATGGCGTTCCACCTTGGATGGAAGCTGTTGAATCCGGGGAAACTCGAGGACTTTATCTACCGTATGACGCGCCTTGGGTTGTCCATGGAGATGTTGCAACACTAATTGGTGGCATTCGCGCATTGCTTATGCAAGCTTTACATCCTGGAACTCTCACTGGCGTAGAACAGCACTCTCGCTATGAACATGATCCACTTGGGCGACTTGCGGGAACTACTAAATGGCTGACGATCGCGACGTTTGGCTCGGCTGAAGCTTTGGCGAAGGAATCTGCTCGAGTCAATCGCATGCATGATCATGTCAAAGGTGAGTACGTGACTGGTCACGGCGAGAATAAGCCGTACAAGGCTGCGGATCCAGATTTACTTGCTTGGGTTCATATCGCGTTTACCGATTCATTTCTAACTACTCATGAACTTTATGGCGCTGAAGAAATTCCTGGTGGACCTGACGAATATGTTTCGCAGTGGTCAAAGTCAGTTGCACCACTTGGTCTAACTAATGCGCCAATGTCACGAGCTGAACTTAAGCGCGAGATAAAGCGCTATCGCGACGAAGGCATTCTGGCTACGAGTGAGACCACGAAGCGGGTTGTTGAATTCATTCGCAAACCACCGCTATCAAAGACCGCGTTAATTGCCTACGATCGAATGTTTGATGGCGCCGTTGCATCGATCCCTTCAGAATTTCAAGAGATGCTCGGGCTTAAAGTCAAGAGTCTGAAGATTGCTGGACCGATAACCCGTGGCTTACTAACTTCACTTCGGCTGGCACTTGGCCCGGCCTCACCGATGGAAGAAGCAGCAATTGCTCGCTTGATCCGAATCGGTGAGTTACCAACGGACTATGTGGCTAGTTAAAGTCCACATACTCGTCAGCTATAGCTAATTGCAACCACTGACGCGAGTCGGTGGAATCACTTTCACTGAGTAAATAAGCCGGCAGTAACATAGCTGAACCATCATTTAAATACCAATACATCAAACTTGATTCTGCTTTGGAAATCTTTCCTCGATCAATATTTGCATTCAAGATCGGTTGCCCGGCTGAGTTCTTTGCAACTGCCGAAGGATTTCCACCTAGTGCCAATTGTTCCATTGGATAGATCATGCCATCTTTGTAAACTTCTTGCGGTGGCAAGTTAACCCAAAGACCACTTTGCGACCGTGCAATTGCAGTTTTGGCACCAATAATTTTGTATTCAGCAGTTGGAACAAATTTGGCAAAGAATCCGTTTGCATTCAAAATTGCATTGTCTGGACCTACAATCATCCCCCAAGACTGGTTTGAATTAAACCCATCGACAAATACTTTTGCCGTTACTAACTTGTAGGCACCTGCAATTTCGGGGCTGTAACCCCACATGCCACCGTTATCTACGACAGACCAAGCAGCATTTTCTGAGTCAAAATTGAGCGCTCCAAACATTTCTTTAGCTAATGCCAAAGCCGACTCGTCACTTGGCAATACACCTTTAGGTAAAGTGCAGTTGCTGGATGCAGGCATCGGTTCAGAAGATGCAGCACTGCTTTTGGAACCGACATTTGTATCGGACATCGGCATGTCGCCACCGCAGTACTTTGGGTTTACTGAAGCGTCACTGTAATTCCATGTAATTAATTGACTTAGATCCCAGCTGGCACCGCTAACTTGGGCAACTGGATTGGCATAACTTGGATCACCAACAAAGTATCCATCCTTTTTACTTCCAGTGATTTTTCCCTTCACCGAAAATGTATCTGCAATTCGCTCAAGCTCAGTTCTTCGATCAACATCGCTGGCATCAAAGGTGTAACCCACTTGTGTACCTGAATCATCAGCTATGTCTGAACCAGCTTCTAGATATGCGCGGCCAACAGCGAAGCTCCCTGAAATTGCAGAAGACATTTTTGAATTTTGCGCACCGGTTGCCGCACCCATTTCTGGAGCCGAATTGGGAGCAGAATTTGGCGCAGAAACGATGTCAGCGGAATTTGAAGCTGACTGAGCTGCAATCGTGTACCCGGCACCACCACCGGCAAAGAGCGCGACACTAGCCGCGACTGCAACTGGAGCAAGCCAGGAACGTTTAGAGACCTTTACAACTTTGCTGGTTTCCGCAAGCACGGAAGTGCGGATGGCGGCCAAATCGGGGTTAATTGAACCAGTTGCTGGGTCATTTTCCCGCAACAATTCCCAAGCCTTGTCCCCAGTCGTGCCATTAGTTAGGTCTTCACTACCAAATTCGTTGCTCATGGTTTCTCCCGTATTAGTTCCTTACCCTGCTTATGTCACTTGTTCCAGAAATCTTTCACACAGATTGCAAGAAATTGTGGTCCTATTTTGAAAGAAACACCCAAGTTTCGACATAGGTTTATATAGGTGTCGTTTTAGGGAGTTTTTGGTGTCAAAACTCGGGTTCGAGGAACTCTACGAATGCCATGCTCTCGATGTCTATCGATACATATCCCGTCGCCATATCGGCAATGACTCACAAGATTTAACCAGCGATGTTTTCGTAATTGCATTTCAGAAAATTGATTCGATACCGACCGGTTCGGAACTGCCTTGGCTATATCGAACTGCTTGGAATGTCCTGGCAAACGCACATCGCAAAAATGAACCCATCCCCACTGATTTTGTGATTAGCGAAATAGAGCCCGACTGCGCCGATGAAGTTATTGCGAATGAGCAGCTAGCTAAAGCTTGGAGCCTCGTACCTGATAAAGATCGTGAAGTCTTGCGCTTGGCTGCTTGGGAAGGCCTGACTGGCAAAGAACTCGCACTGGCACTTGGAATTTCTGAAGGCGGAGCTGGCGCTGCACTTTCCAGAGCACGAACCAATTTGCGCAAGGCTTGGGAAGACGAAACCTAATTACATTCGCAGGTATGAAGCGCCATTGAAGTCGAGAACTGCGCCACTTGCCCAGAGTGAATCTTTGGAAGCTAAGAAATAGATTGCTCTAGCTAATTCATCAGGTTCAGCAACGCGACCAAATGGACTTTGATTACGAATGTCATCACCAGTTGGACCATCAAGTAGCTCAGCTGCCATTTCAGTATCAACAAAACCTGGAGCCAAAGTAGTAACGCCGATTCCTTCGGGCGCTAGCGCCTTTGCAATTGACTGACCGAATGCAACAATCGCAGCTTTGCTCGCGCCATAAGCAGGACTTACTGGTTCACCACGGAATGCTCCACGAGATCCAACATTTACGATTCGAGAATCACCATGCCGTGGCATGTGTTGCAGCGCGCACCAAGTTACGTTGGCAGCACCCGTTAGGTTAACTCCCAAAGTGTCGGCCCAAGCTTTTTGCCAGACTTCGTAACTTGAAGATTCAATTGGGTGATCAAAGAAAACACCTGCATTATTAACAAGGATGTCGATGTGACCAAATTCTTTTGCAACGGAATCGACCATCACCTTAATGGCATCTGCATCACGTAGGTCTGCTTGCGCAGTCATGTGCCCAGAACCAGGAAGTGATGCCATTACTTCTGCCGCAAGGTCGCCATTTGAACTGCAATGAACTGCAATTCGGTCACCTTGTTCCGCAAAGTGCTTTGCAATACTGGCACCGATTCCACGGGAACCGCCGGTTACTAATACTGTGCGTTGCTTAGTCATATCAATACTTCCTAGATCGTTGCGGTATCAATTACGAAACGGTAGCGAACATCGCTTGCTAGTACTCGCTCGTACGCTTCATTAATCGCACTGGCTGGAATGATTTCAATATCGCTCACAATGTTGTGCTCGCCACAGAAATCAAGCATTTCTTGAGTTTCTTTAATACTTCCAATATTGGAACCAGAAAGACTTAACTGGCGTCCCATCAAAATGCCGCCATCTATTGAGTAAGGCTTTCCGGGTGCTCCGACAACAACCAGTGATCCCCATTGGCGCAGCGTTCCAATGTAACGGCGCAATTCAATATCTGCAGAAACCGTATTGATAATGATGTCGAAAGTGTTTGAAAGTTTCTTTAATTCTTCTTTGTCAGTGGTAACGACAAATCTCTTTGCTCCCATGGCAAGTGCGTCTTCACGCTTACCTTCACTGTGACTCATCACAGTTACTTCAGCACCCATTGCAATCGCGATCTTTACTGCCATGTGACCAAGTCCGCCAAGTCCCATAACAGCAACTTTCTTGCCTGGGCCAGCATTCCAATGGCGAAGCGGTGAGTACGTTGTGATACCGGCACATAGCAAAGGCGCAGCACCAGCACGATCCAGATTCGCTGGCACATGTAGTGCATAGTCAGCTTTCACAACAACGTTCTTTGAATAGCCACCGTAAGTGGGTGTTACGCCATCGCGTTCCATGCCGTTATAGGTATAAGCAGAATTATCAAGACACCAGTGGTCATTGCCATCTAGGCAGTATTCGCAGGTGCCACAAGAATCTACGAAGCAACCAACACCAGCAATGTCGCCAACTTTGAATTTCTCAACGTCTGAGCCAACAGCTACGACTGTGCCAACGATTTCGTGTCCTGGAACCATTGGGAAAATAGCTTCGCCCCATTCTTCCTTAACTTGATGAATGTCAGAGTGACAGATACCAGCAAATTCAATGTCAATTGAAATGTCAGTTGCGCCGACTTCGCGTCGCTCAAACTCCCACGGTTCAATTTTTCCGTTTGCAACCTGGGCTGCGTAACCTTTTGTTTTTGCCATGTCTACTCCTTGTTCTGCCTGAAAGCCTACTGAGTAAAAAACATTGTGCAGACTAGAGGTCGACGCCTTCGTGTGCCAAAAGCTTCACTTTGAGGTCAACCCCAAAGCCATAGTTACCGACAGCGCCACCAGTTTTTACCACGCGATGGCAAGGAACAATCGGCGCAATCAAATTGATGGCCATTGCAGTGCCCGCAGCACGCACAGCTAGCGGACGCCCCGCTTTTGCAGCCAAATCGGCATAGCTAATGACCTGCCCACCCTTAACTTTCCGAAGCGCGGTCCAAACATCTTGCGTGAATTCCCCGCCTGGTTGACGAACCTTCAAAGATTTGAAGGCATCAAGATCTCCATCGACCCAAGATTTAACAACGGAAGTCACACCAGCAAGTTTTGCATCAGATTTGAATTCAACGATGTTTAGTTTGTGTCCTGACTTCTTTAGAAATTTCGGAATTTCGCTGAAGGCTGCGCCGATTACAACAGGCTCTTTTGCAACATCAACAAAGGTAGCGATTGGTCCCCAAGGAGTTTTGATTTCATATCCCAAAATTGCAGACATGATTAAGGACTCTTCCGCTCGATGAAATCCCACCTATTTCCGTATTTATCTGCAAACACAACAACTTTGCCGAACTCTTCGTGCCTTGGCTCTTCTGTGAACGCAACATTGTTCTGTGCCATGCGGGCATAGTCCCGATCAAAGTCATCGGTGTATAAGAAAAACATGACGCGGCCACCGGCTTGATTTCCAATTGCTGCGCTCTGTTCTGACGATGCAGCTTTTGCAAGTAACAACGCGGCGCCTTGATTTACATCAGGTGCAACAACCACCCAACGCTTTACTTCAGACATCTTTGTGTCCTCAACCAAAGTAAATCCAAGTGCGTTTGTGTAGTAATCAATCGCAACGTCGTAATCATCGACCACAACGGTAATCATTCCTAGATGAGACATTTAATCCTCGAGCACACTAGCCATGCGAAGTACTGCGTCTTTTATAATTTCTTTGCTAGTTGCGAGGTTGAATCGAACAAAGTCTTTTCCGGCTCCGCCAAAGTCCGCGCCATTACTCAAAGCGACTCGGCCCTTTTCTAGCAAGAGCTTTGCCACTTCATCTTGACCGTATGCGCTTAAATCAATCCAGGCTAAGTAAGTGCTTGCTGGAACTGTGTATTTGGCTTTTGGTAGATGCTTCTTCAAAAGCTTGGCAAGGTAATGACGATTGTCATCAATGTTTTTAAGTACAGCTTTTAGCCATGGTTCGCCTTGGTTGTAGGCCGCAATACTGGCCCAAACCCCAAGCAGAGAAGTTCGCCATGGCGAAGAGAACGGTAGTAATGCTAAACGATCATTAATCACTGAATTGTCAGCAACAATTTGTGCACACTTTAGCCCAGCAAGATTCCAGGCTTTGCTGGCCGAAGTGATACAAACTCCAGTCTCGCGTGCGGTGTCGCTGACATTGAGGTACGGAACAAACTTTGCATCGTTGAAAATTAGTGGGGCATGGATTTCATCACTGATAACCAAGACGCCATATTTTTTGGCTAAGTCTGCGATTTTTTCTAATTCATCCAAAGTGAAAATGTGACCAACTGGATTATGAGGATGACAAAGAATGTAAACCTTTGCCCCCGCAGCAAAAGCATTCTCAAGACCAGTCAGATCGAGTGCCCATTCATTGCCATGGCGAGCAAGTGGCACATCAACTGCTTCACATTTTGCTTCATTAATCCAGGTAAAAAAGTTCAAGTAAACCGGAGTATTGATAACTACTTTGTCACCAGGTTTAGTCCATAGTCGCAACACCTCAACACCTGCAACACCAACATCTGTCGCTAAATAAAACTGATCTTTATTTACTGCCCAGTTCCAATTGCGTTGGGCATAGTTAGCAAAAGCTTGGGGAAGCTCAGGCGCGATTCCGGAGTAGCCAGTATCGCTGCGCTTGACCATGTCGATCAAAACTTCGCGAATTGGTTTTGCGATTGGGAAATCCATTTCTGCAACCGGAAGAGGTAAAACGTCTTCTGGAAATGAACGCCACTTTGCACTTCGACGTTTACGAAGTTCGCTTAAGGAATCTGCAGTTACTTTAACCATGTAGTCAGGCTAGCAATGCTTACGGCTTGATTATGGTGATACCGGGTAATGGATTAGAACCAAGTCCAGCAAGGGCATCTGGTACTTCTTCAAGTGAAATCGTTCGTTCTACCAATGTGTCCGGGCGCAAGATCCCGTCGGCAATTTCGCTAAGCATCTGAGGATAGTGGGCAGCAGACATGCCATGGCTTCCCATGATTGTTAGTTCGCGCCCAATGACAGTGTGCATTGGAACAGTAGCTTGATCTTTAACTTCAGCAGGTGGCAGTAAGCCAACCTGAACATGTCTACCCAACCGGCGTAATGATTCAACTGCAAGTTTGCTTGTCGCAATACTTCCTAGCGCGTCAACCGTTAAGTCCGCGCCAGCAGGCGCATACTTCTTAATTTCTTTCACTACGTCATCGTGAATCGAATCAAAAACATAATCTGCGCCAGCAAGGCGAGCACGATCGCGCGCTGGATTAGAAGTATCAATTCCAACAACAGTTGCACCACGTGATTTTGCAATCATGATTGCGGCCAGACCAACACCACCACAACCAAAGATCGCAACAGTTTCCCCGGCTTGTACTTTACCTACGTGTACGACAGCGCGATACGAAGTTGCAAACCGGCAACCTAATGCAGCCGCTGTTTCAAAGGACATCGAGTCAGGCAGTGCTACGACATTGAAGTCTGCCTGTGGAATACGAACGTATTCAGCAAATGAACCAGGTCCGTTAAAACCTGGTTGCCATTGATATAGACAAACTTGTGAGTTACCAGCTTTGCAATCAATGCAGTCACCACAGCCACAAACAAACGGAACTGTTACTCGGTCGCCAACTTTCCAATTCTTAACATCGGCGCCAACTTCGGAAATCACGCCAGCAAACTCATGGCCCGGTACATGCGGCAGCTCAGTGATGTCAGAATCATGTCCATGCCAGCCATGCCAGTCACTTCGGCAAAGCCCAGTGGCTTCAACCTTGATAACCACGCCATGCGGCCTGGCAACTGGCATGTCTCGCTCGGCTATATATAAAGGGCTGCCAAAGGCATCGAATTGGGCTACGCGCATGAAGTAAGGGTATTCCAGGCTCTGTTATCCACAGAAATCACCCCCAATTTGCAAAAAATCTCTTTTTAAGTATGCTAAAAAGCCTTGAGTCAACCCGACTCAAAGTATCTGATGCCAGAGGTTTCAGGTGCAGTAAGTCGGGTATGACTATAAGCGAAAACCCTTTCTTGGAGGAAAAAATGGCTAAAGCCGTAGGTATCGATCTGGGAACCACTAACTCGGTGGTCTCAGTACTTGAAGGTGGAGAACCCACCGTCATTGCAAACGCAGAAGGCGCTCGCACTACACCCAGTGTTGTCGCATTCGCAAAGAACGGTGAAGTCCTGGTTGGCGAAGTTGCCAAGCGCCAGGCCGTCACCAACGTAGACCGTACGATCCGTTCCGTTAAGCGTCACATGGGTGACACATCTTGGAATGTTGATATCGACGGCAAAAAGTACAACGCTCAGGAAATCTCTGCTCGTATTTTGCAGAAGCTAAAACGTGATGCTGAGGCTTACCTAGGCGACACCGTAACTGATGCAGTAATCACTGTTCCGGCTTACTTCAATGACGCTCAGCGTCAAGCGACTAAGGATGCTGGGCAGATCGCAGGTCTGAACGTATTGCGTATCGTCAACGAACCAACTGCGGCAGCACTTGCATACGGTTTGGACAAGGGCGACAAAGACCAAACAATTTTGGTATTCGACCTTGGTGGTGGAACGTTCGACGTTTCCCTTCTTGAAATCGGCGAAGGCATCGTAGAAGTTAAGGCCACAAGTGGCGATAACAACCTCGGTGGCGATGACTGGGATCAGCGCGTTGTTGATTACTTAGTAACCCAGTTCAAGAATTCAAACGGTGTAGATCTGTCAGCAGACAAGGTTGCCTTGCAACGTCTGCGTGAAGCAGCTGAAAAAGCAAAGATTGAATTGTCTTCTTCGCAGTCAGCAGCAATCAACCTGCCTTACATCACTGCATCTGATGCTGGTCCACTTCACCTTGATGAAACTCTGACTCGTGCAGATTTCCAAAAGATGACAGCAGATCTAATTGATCGCACTAAGACACCTTTCAACCAGGTCATCAAAGACGCTGGCGTGAAAGTTGCTGACATCGATCACGTAGTTCTAGTTGGTGGATCAACTCGTATGCCGGCTGTAACCGATTTGGTTAAGGAATTAACTGGCGGACGCGAACCAAATAAGGGCGTTAACCCTGACGAAGTAGTTGCCGTAGGTGCTGCACTTCAGGCTGGCGTACTTAAGGGTGAAGTTAAAGACGTTCTGCTGCTTGATGTGACACCACTATCACTTGGTATCGAAACCAAGGGTGGTCTCATGACCAAGATGATCGAACGTAACACCACGATCCCAACAAAGCGTTCGGAAATCTTCACAACTGCTGAAGACAACCAGCCATCTGTTTTGATCCAGGTATTCCAGGGCGAGCGTGAAATGGCGGCTTACAACAAGAAGCTTGGAACTTTCGAGCTAACTGGTTTGCCACCTGCGCCACGTAATGTGCCACAGATTGAAGTTGCATTCGACATCGATGCCAACGGTATCGTTCACGTTTCAGCTAAGGATCTAGGAACTGGTAAAGAACAGTCCATGACTATCACTGGCGGTGGAGCTCTTTCGAAGGAAGAGATCGATCGCATGATGGCCGATGCTGAATCACATGCTGAAGAAGATCGTCAGCGTCGCGAAGAAGCTGAAGTTCGTAACCAAGCGGAATCCTTGGTCTTCCAGACTGAGAAGTTCCTCGAGGAAAGTGGCGACAAAGTTCCAGCAGATGCCAAGGCAAACGTTGACGAACCGCTAGCTGAACTAAAGGCCGCAATCGCCGGCGACAACATCGAAGCCATCAAGGCTGCGGTAGAAAAGGTTGCTACTGCAAGCCAGGCTTTGGGTGCTGCGTTATACGCAAACACTCAAGCTGAAGCTGGTGACGCATCCGGCAATGCTGACGATGATGTAGTCGACGCTGAAATCGTGGATGAGACTGAAAAGGTATGAGTGACAACGACCAAGGCGTAAACCAGGCCGAGGGCGTAAAGATCACAGATAAGCGCAAGCTTGATCCAGAAACTGGAGCTCCTCGCATATCTTCGGATGCGCAGGAGGCTCCAGTTTCAGATCTTGAAGACGCAAGTGATCCAGTTGTTGAACTTGATCCGGTGGCTGAACTAACTGCTGACTTGCAACGTCTCCAAGCTGAATTTGCGAACTATCGCAAACGCGTAGAGCGTGATCGCGAAACAACTCGTGATCTAGTTGTTTCAAATACTCTTGCCGAATTGTTGCCAGTTATTGATGACATTGGTCGAGCTCGCACACATGGCGAACTCGAAGGTGCCTTTAAGAGTGTCGGTGAAGCTTTAGAGTCAACCGTTACTCGACTAGGCCTGAAGCCATTCGGTGCGCCTGGCGATGAGTTCGATCCAACCAAGCATGAAGCGATTTCCCATGAATTCAGTGCTGACGTTTCGACTTCAACTTGTGTGAATGTATTCCAGCCAGGTTATGAATTCAACGGCAAGATCATTCGCGCCGCAATTGTAAGTGTTGCTGATCCAGAAACTGTAAACGCTGAGTAATTAGTTTCAAGTTCGCTGGCAACATCAAGCATTAGGAAGGAGACGCTATGAGTACGAAAGATATGTATGAAAAGGATTACTACAAGATCCTTGGTGTCCCTAAAGATGCTGATGCTGCCACGATCAAGAAGGCTTATCGCAAACTGGCCAAAGACCTTCATCCAGATGCAAATGCTGGTGACAAAAAGATCGAAGAGAAGTTCAAAGCAGTTAGCGAAGCTTATGACGTCGTTTCAGATCCAAAACGTAGAGCAGAGTACGACGAGGCTCAACGTTATGGCGGAGCCGGACCAATGGGTGGCGGTCGTCGTGGCCCAAATGGACCGGGTGGATTCCCAGGCGGTCAAAACGTAAACGTCGAAGATCTATTCGGCGGCGGCGATCTTTCAGATATCTTCGGTGGCTTGTTTGGCGGTGGCGGACGACGCGGACCACGCAAAGGTGCTGACTTAGAAACTTCAGTAACCATTAGTTTCGAAGATTCAATTCATGGCGTGACAATGCCATTGCGATTGAACACTGGAAATGTTTCTGCTCGCATTCCTGCAGGCGTAAAAAACGATCAACGAATTCGCCTGAAAGGTAAAGGCCAAGCGGGTGAACAAAACGCTCCGGCTGGTGACCTATTTATTAATGTTGCAGTTTCGCCGCACCCAGTATTTGGTCGTGATGGGGATAACTTAACGGTCACAGTCCCAATCCGTTTTGATGAAGCCGTAAACGGCGCTGATATTAAAGTTCCAGTACTTGATGGACCAGCAGTGACAATTCGAATTCCAGCCGGTACCAAGACTGGCGCAAAATTCCGAGCCCGTGGCAAAGGTGTGGTGCGTCCGGAAAAGTCAGGCGACTTAATCGTTTCGGTAGACATTGCAGTACCTAAGGATCTAACTCCGGTTGCACAGAAAGCACTGGATGAATTCGCTGCTGCTACTGCTGAATTTGATCCACGCGAAGACTTGATGCGCAAGAGTGGAAACTTATCCGATGCTCGAAAGGGATCTGATGATTGATTTTGAGCACGATGATGAAGTTCCGGTTTATGTAATTTCAGTTGCTGCCCAGATCGCTGGATTGCACCCACAAACGCTTCGCCAATATGACCGACTTGGATTAGTTTCGCCTGGGCGATCAGTTGGTCGTAATCGTCTGTATTCATTGAAAGACATTCAGCGCTTGCGCGAAGTAACCAAACTTTCTAATGAAGGCGTAACTCTTTCGGGAATTATGCGAATCCTAATTTTGGAAGAACAGCTCGAAAAAGCTTTGAAAGAAAACATCCGACTTCGCGAAGCTATGGGACCATCGACTGCCGTTGTGGTCTGGCGTCCGAATCGACGGGCTTAATAGTGACTGCATTAGTCACTGGGGCATCGGCAGGCATTGGTGCCGCTTATGTAAAGCAACTTGCGGCAACCGGAAGCGATCTAGTTTTAGTTGCCCGAGATTTAACCCGCCTTGAAGCTTTAGCCAGCGAACTAAAAGCAAGGCACGACATCAATGTTGAAGTTCTGCAAGCGGATCTTTCGGATCGGGCACAGTTAGATAAAGTTTGTGCTCGCGCAGCCCAAAGCGACATTGATCTAGTAGTTAACAATGCCGGCTTTGGAATCAAACAACCATTTGTTGGTGGAACTATCGAAGCCGAACAAAACTTGCTTGACGTTTTAGTTGCTGCTGTCATGCGAATAACGCACGCGGCAATTCCCGGCATGATCGCGCGAGATCGTGGTGGCGTTATCAATGTCAGTTCTGTTGCCGGTTGGATGTCGAGTGGAACATATAGTTCTGCAAAAGCTTGGGTAACTAGTTTTAGTGAAGCACTCGCAACACAACATAAAAAATCTAAGGTTCATGTAATGGCACTTTGCCCAGGATTTACTCGTACGGAATTTCATTCCCGTGCAAACATGGAAATTGAAACTATTCCAAATTGGATGTGGCTTGATGTTGATGCCGTTGTTGCAAAGTCATTAAAGGACTTTAATAACGGGAAAGTAATCAGTGTTCCTGGAATTCAGTACAAGATTTTGAGTTTGATTGCGCAATACTTGCCACGGCCACTTGTGCGCAAAATTTCTATTGCATCACGACGCTAAAGCGCAGCTAAAACTTCCTGCGGTGAATCGGTAGTAACTTTCCAACCACGTAATCTCGATTGCAACGAAGCTTCTTTGGCAGATTCATTTGCGCCATCGGTAATCACAACTGTCACCGGTGCATCTGGCCAATCACCATAGTCACCACCGATTGTTGGCATGACTGGATCAATCAATACGTATCCAACAGCCGGTCTGCGAAGCGAACGTCGACTAAATCCAATTGCTGGGGCATGAACACTCGTTTCACCGTGAAAAACTAAAACCAAAGGCTCGGCCGTGCTGGCCAGCTGAGCTGCAACATGAGTTACCCAACGAATCGCCTGATCTGGCGGTGAAATCACAAGTGGGGTAGCCGACAGTGAAACCTGCGCTGCCACTGTATTAATCCGGTCAGTTTCGGGCAGGAATGCGATGGAAGCCATTAGATAACTGTGCCATGAGCCAAGTGGGATCGGCCACCTGCGCTGACTGCGAAAAACGCCTTATTTCTCGGGGTCCTGGGGATCTCGATTTGCACTCTAGGGGGGAGAGTGCCAACAATAGTATTAGCACTCGGAACCCCCGAGTGATAACCCAAAAACTCTGGGGCTTTGGCCCTAAACGTTTGGCACAAAAGGAAAATACACATGTCGAAGATGATCGCTTTCGATGAGGAAGCCCGTCGCGCACTTGAGCGCGGCATGAACACACTCGCAGACGCAGTCCGCGTAACGCTTGGCCCAAAGGGTCGCAACGTTGTTCTTGAAAAGAAGTGGGGCGCACCAACCATCACAAATGACGGTGTCTCCATCGCCAAGGAAATTGATCTTGAAGATCCATACGAAAAGATCGGTGCAGAACTCGTTAAGGAAGTTGCCAAGAAGACAGACGATGTCGCTGGTGACGGAACTACAACTGCAACAGTTCTTGCTCAGGCACTTGTTCGCGAAGGTCTACGTAACGTAGCTGCCGGCGCAAACCCAATGGTGCTAAAGCGTGGAATCGAAAAGGCCGTTGAAGCAATCAGCGCCGAACTTCTTGCCATGGCACAGAAAGTTGATTCCAAGGAACAGATCGCAGCAACTGCATCTATTTCTGCAGCTGACCCACAGATCGGCGAAATGATCGCTGAAGCTATGGACAAGGTTGGCAAGGAAGGTGTTATCACTGTTGAAGAGAGCAACACATTCGGTCTTGAGCTAGAACTGACTGAAGGTATGCGCTTCGATAAGGGTTACATCTCGCCTTACTTTGTTACCGATGCCGAGCGCATGGAAGCTGTTCTTGAAGATCCATACATCTTGATCGTTAACTCAAAGGTTTCTGCAATTAAAGATCTTCTTCCAATCTTGGAAAAGGTTATGCAGTCCGGTAAGCCACTTGCCATCATCGCTGAAGATGTTGAAGGCGAAGCACTTTCCACACTTGTTGTTAACAAGATCCGTGGCAACTTCCGCTCAGTAGCTGTTAAGGCTCCAGGCTTCGGTGACCGTCGCAAGGCAATGTTGCAGGACATCGCAATCTTGACTGGCGCTCAGGTAATCAGCGAAGAAGTTGGTTTGAAGCTTGAGACAACTGACATCGAACTTCTTGGTAAAGCACGCAAGATTGTTGTTACCAAGGACGAGACCACAATTGTTGAAGGTTCCGGAGACGCAGACCAGATTGCTGGCCGCGTAAATCAGATCCGCGCTGAAATCGAAAAGTCTGACTCTGACTACGACCGCGAAAAGCTCCAGGAACGTCTGGCCAAGCTTGCGGGTGGTGTTGCAGTTATCAAGGCTGGCGCAGCAACTGAAGTTGAACTTAAGGAACGCAAGCACCGCATCGAAGATGCTGTTCGCAACGCAAAGGCTGCAGTTGAAGAAGGAATCGTTGCCGGTGGTGGCGTTGCTCTTCTACAGGCATCCGAAAAGGCATTCGCCAAGCTAAATCTTGAAGGCGAAGAAGCAGTCGGCGCGAACATCGTCAAGGTTGCTGTTGAAGCACCGCTAAAGCAGATTGCAATGAACGCTGGCCTTGAAGGCGGAGTTGTTGCAGAGAAGGTTCGTAACCTTGAAGCTGGCTTTGGCTTGAACGCTGCAACTGGAGAATACGTAGATCTAATCAAGGCTGGCATCATCGATCCAGCTAAGGTAACTCGCTCTGCGCTTCAGAATGCCGCATCAATTGCTGCGCTATTCCTAACAACTGAAGCTGTCATTGCTGACAAGCCTGAAAAGGCTGCACCAATGGCCGGTGGCGGAGACATGGGCGGAATGGACTTCTAAGAAGTTTCTCTCCAACAAGAACTAAAGAGAACGGCCCTGAGATTTTCTCAGGGTCGTTCTTAGTTTCTAGAGACAAAAGGGGAGTAGTTTGAATATATGAGAATGCGTAAATCAATCGCAGCGACAATTGCAATTTTTGCCTTGACCGCTTGTTCAACTAATTCAGCAAACATTGATCCAACTGTTAGTCCAACAGGTACTCCGCCATCGGCTACGGCATCGCCACCGGTTACTTCATTCTCAGCGGAGGCAGTTATCTTGGTGACAAAAGCGTTTTATGACGAATATATGGACTGCATGACCAACCCTCCATCTGAGGCAATCGGTCAAGTTGGAAATTGGTGCTCAAGTAATAATTCAAATGCAACATCAAGCTTTCCAGCAAACTTAGAAGCCGGTGGTGTGGCTGAAGCAGGAGCAGATCCAATTGTCTGCGCGCAAAGTTTTCCAATGAGTTACAAAGTAAGAGACGATGCCACTTATAACTCTGCAGAAAAAACTGGAAAGGCCTTTGTAGCTGAACAGTTTGGTTCTGGTGAACTTGTATTAACGGTGTTGCTGAGCGGCATTAACGATAAATTACTCGTCGATAATATTGTTTGCCCAGTCCCGGGATAAATCAGATTTCGGAGTTTCCTTAGAAAATTCTTTTTGAGTTGAAATAGCGCTATCGAGTTCAGCTAAAACTTTTTCATAAAGCGCGAGCATGTCATCCATGCTTGGGATGTTTGCCAAATTTGGGCGTGGAAAATCTGCATCTGGTAATCCAAAATCGTTCATAGCCCACATCCCCGTGAGCCTTAATCGTACAAATCGGACATCCACTTAGCAACTTGCTTGTGGGGATTGCCCTATTGACTGAATTATTCCGCTGCCGGTTTCCCGTACAAAAGATCGTCCGCATCTAGGATTCGGTAGGCATAACCCTGTTCGGCCAAGAATCGCTGGCGGTGGGCAGCGAAGTCAGCATCAACAGTGTCGCGCGTAACGATTGTGTAGAAGTGAGCTGATCGCTTGTCACCCTTTGGACGCAGCACTCGACCAAGTCGCTGGGCTTCTTCTTGCCGGGAGCCGAACGTGCCACTGATTTGAATCGCTACTCCGGCTTCGGGCAAGTCGACTGAGAAGTTCGCAACTTTGGAAACTACAAGTACTCGAGTTTCGCCTTCGCGAAATGATTGGAACAATCGTTCGCGCTCTTTAATTGGGGTAGCCCCAGTAATAGTTGGCACACCCAAATGTGTACTGATTTCATCAAGTTGATCTAAGTACTGGCCAATCACCAAAATGTGATCGTCTGGATGCAAGTTAACTAAGTGCTCAACAACGCGGTTCTTATAGGAAGTAGTACTTGCAAGGCGGTAACGCTCTTCTGGTTCTGCCATCGCATAAGCAAGGCGCTCAGCATCGGGCAAAGTCACCCGAACTTCAGCGCAATCGGCAGGGGCGATGTAACCCTGAGCTTCGATGTCTTTCCAAGGTGCGTCGTATCGCTTTGGACCGATTAGCGAAAAAACTTCGCCTTCCATGCCATCTTCACGAACCAAAGTTGCTGTTAAACCAAGGCGTCGACGCGCTTGAATATCAGCGGTAAATCTAAACACCGGAGCTGGAAGCAAATGGACTTCGTCGTAAATGATCAAACCCCAGTCGCGGGCATCAAATAATTCCAAGTGTGCATAAACACCTTGGCGACGAGTGGTCATAACTTGGTAAGTCGCGATTGTTACCGGGCGAATTTCCTTGCGCGCTCCGGAGTATTCACCGATTTCTTCTTCGGTCAATGTGGTGCGTTTTAGTAATTCTGCTTTCCACTGACGAGCGGAAACGGTGTTGGTAACCAAAATCAAAGTGGTTGCGCCAGCAAGAGCCATCGCTGCCGCGCCAACAATCGTTTTTCCAGCTCCACAAGGCAGCACCACAACACCAGAGCCACCATGCCAAAAACCTTCAGCTGCTTCGCGTTGGTAAGTGCGAAGTTCAAATGAGTTTTCGGCAAGTGCGATTGGGTGTGCTTCGCCATCAACGTAACCTGCCAAGTCCTCAGCTGGCCAACCAAGTTTTAATAACGCTTGCTTAATGTTTCCGCGCTCACTGGCATGCACAGCAATGGTGTCTTCATCAATTCGCTTACCAACCAGCGGAGTGATTTTCTTTGAATGCAAAATTTCTTCTAGAACAGTGCGATCATTTGCAGTCAGGACTAGGCCGTGAACTGGGTGCATGTGTAATTGCAAGCGACCGTAACGAGCCATAGTTTCTGCAATGTCAACCAACAATGCATGGGGAACTGGGTAGCGCGAATACTTAAGCAAAGTATCGATGACTGATTCCGCGTCATGCAATGCAGCGCGCGCGTTCCATAACCCAAGTGGCGTAATTCGGTAGGTGTGGATGTGCTCGGGAGCGCGCTCAAGCTCGGCAAACGGTGCGATCGCGTGTCGGCATTCACTACTCAACTCGTGATCAATTTCTAAAAGCAGAGTCTTGTCGCTTTGAACGATCAACGGTCCATCAGTCATTATGCAGTTCCTTCTTCGTCAACGTTCTCGGCAAGTTCAGCTCCCGTAATTCGAGCAATAGTAAAGGTGCGCACTTCGTTCGTTCGCACATCAAAGGCTGTCAGGAATCCACCGGTAATTGTTAACGGCTCAACAATTCGTTCGCTGGTCATGCCACCCTTATCGGCGTAGCCAATCCAAACTTCTTTGCCTTGCGTCAATGCCTCGTTTAACAGTGTCAAAGTTTGCGAGGTCGTGCTGCGTGGACCGTTTGTTGATGCTGGCTTACTGGCATCAACGCGTTCGCCGGCTCGTAATGCCTTAACAGCTGCAGTAACTAAACGGCTTGATGGCCCGGTCACAGTAACTGGCGAAGCAGCAGCTCGAACTGAAGTTCTCTTAGTGTCAGGGCGATGAATAAGTACTGCGCCTTCTGCGCTTTCTGCCACTGGGGCATAACCACAGGCGCGAAGTTTTTCCAGCACAATGTCAGCCGGCGACGAGCTAACCACAATTCCTGGCGCGAGCGAGCGAAACTTAAGGGATGCCAAGCGACGATCGGCTTGGACGGTTGCAACTAATTGCTCGTCATCACAACGCAAGTAAATCGATGCCACACCAACTCGAAGCACACCATGTTTACGAGCAACATCTTCAATTAGGTAGGTAAGTGGTTGCGGAAGTGGGGTCTTAGAAAGAGCTACCAAAAATTCAACAATGTCATTAGCTGATTGACCTTGATCTAATGCCCGACGAATTGAGTTTTCCGTGAATCGGTAAGTAGTTGCAGCACCCGTTGATTCGACATCAGCAAGCACAGCCATAGTTCGGCGTTGATTTGCAGCTAATCGGCCAGGTGCCAATGCTGTTAAGTCAGCCTGCACAATCACATGGTCCACCGGGTTAGGTAACAGGGATCCTAAAACTTTGGTTGGGTCATCACCCTTTGCAACAGCGCGCCCAAATGAAGTTAGTGCGCCAAGTGCCGTGATACCAAGAGTTGCGGCTTCTTCAAGCACAGCTGAAACCGCAGCAGCTCGAACCATAGATGAGCGTCGTGGACGATGCCAATCCAAATGCTCAGTTATGAGCGCGGCACTGGTAGTTGCGCCATCGTCGAGCCCAACGAAGATGTCTAACAAAGAAATCCGAAGCGGATTAATAAAGCCACGTTCAACCGCGGATGTTAAGGAGTTGATTCGATCGCCACCATCGCCACCAACAACGTGAGGGGCGCGAACCATGTCTCGCCAAGATTGTGCCAATAATGTCCAGCGCGCAGCATCATCAATACTCAGCCAACGATCGTAAGCAGTTGTTGGCAACCAACCAGCTGTGGCATCAGCTCCTAGCAATCCGGATGCAAAGGCAACTTCAATTACCAAAGCTGTGAGATGTTCAGATACTCGAAGCAAATCTTTTGCTGCTGCCAAATCACGAATCGCCAGGCCACCACCACGTAATTGTGATGGCGGTTCAATTGACCAAGCCTCAAGCAAAGTTTCAACTAACCGAACAAAATCTAACGCGGCATGAGCGCCAGTGTCATTAACTCTTATGAAATCAACAGAACTTAAAACCGGTTGACCACTGTCAGTTTTTATTTCCTTGAGAAGCAATCCGTTACGTAATGAAATTGAAACTTCACGTGGAACTACAACAGAACTATCACTGACTGGAACGATTAGTTCATGTGCGAGCAACCACTCAAGCGGTGACTTAGCATCTTCAATTCGCACGGAACGATTCGCTTGGCGCATAGTTCCGGCGGGAGTGCCCCACAAAAGTTGATTCATAATGTCGCGGACTTCATCTGGTCCACTAGCTAAAGTTTTTTCTGCCAAAGTTTTTTTATTCGCATACTCACGAACTTTCCGTCGTGAATCAGAAAACGATGCGGCAAGACCGCACGGATAAGCACCAAACGATTCTCTAGCTACGCGAACTAAATGCAGCTCTTCGTCGTCGCCCCAAACTAAAGCGCTGGCTAGCAAACGATCAATTGCTGAATCGATAGTGTGCGCGTTATAGCCAACGGCGGCTTTTAAGCTAGCATGAACTTCAATGCGATCTGCTGGATCAGGTAACGCAGCCAAGACTTCGCAAACACTTAGCTCAATGTGATTGAGCGCATCGAGGGCTGCACTCACGCTCGGCGAGGTTGTGGCACGAACTGCGAGCTGACCTAAGTCAGTTGGAACTGGATGCAACAGATCAGGGCGCGTTGCGAATAAGACTTCTAGCTGGTCATCACTTCGCTGGCGTAAGTCATCGGCCAAAGATCGTGGGCGCATGACTGTTTCAGCCTTTTTGGAAGTGCTCATCTTGCTACGTTACGCGGTTTTGGTTGCCCAGCGCCACTTGAGAAAGTTCAGATTCGAGCACTAGCCAAAGCCTAGAAATCTCAGGTTTGGGTGGATTCGGACTTTTCATCTACCCTTGAGGAAGGCAATCGTTTAACGAATGTCACATTAAGTCACCAGCGCAAGGAGAACACCGTGCCTACAGGCAAAGTGAAGTTTTACGATTCCGAGAAGGGCTTCGGCTTCCTTCAAACGGATGAAGGCGAAGAGGTCTTTTTGCATGCATCCGCACTCCCAGCTGGAACCTTAACTTTAAAGAATGGCACCCGCTGTGAGTTTGGCGTGGCCGATGGCAAGAAGGGTATGCAGGCATTGTCATTACGAATCCTGGAAGCACCACCGAGTGTTGCTAAGGGTGGCCGCCGGGATGCAGAAGACATGGCAATCGTTTTGGAAGATGTCATCAAGCTTCTCGATGGTTACGCTGGAAATCTTCGTCGTGGACGTTACCCAGATGACAAGCAAACTGAAAAACTAGTTGCAGTGCTTCGCGGCGTCGCAGACCAGATTGACGCTTAGTTGAACATCAAAACTTCTGCGATCGACTTAGCTCGATCTGCGCTCCTTGAATCTATTCCTGCCGATCACATTGGCAAGGCGCTGGATTCTGTTGTCGAGCAATCTGAAGATTCTTCAGTCACAATCACCAGCTACACCTTCGAGTGCACTTCACCCGGTTACCCAGGTTGGTATTGGGAAGTAAGCCTGGTTGATGTTAATGGCCAAGTTGAACTTTCGGTAAGCGAAGTAAATCTATTGCCAGGTTCTGCCGCCCTTGTTCCTGAACAGTGGAAGCCTTGGGCTGATCGTGTTGAAGCTGGCGACTTAGGCGTTGGCGACCTACTTCCAATCTCGGAAGACGATGAACGCCTAACTGCAGGCTTCACCGCGCTTGGTGACCTTGAAGAACTTGCCGATGATCTAGCGCCACTACATCCAGCGCAATGGGAACTTGGATTAGGTCGGGAAAAAGTTTTAAGCACGGTTGGTTTGGAACGCGCTGTTGATCGTTGGTTTGAAAAGTTGAACGGTCCGCGTTCTGCGATGGCTAAGTCAGCTCCTGCAAACTGTGGTTCATGTGGCTTCTTAGTTGCAATCGGTGGATCGATTGGGCAAGTATTTGGTGTTTGTGGAAATGAATTTGGCGCAGCTGATGGTCAAGTGGTTGCAACAACATTTGGTTGTGGTGCACACTCTTCGGTCCGGGTAGCTCAATCAACTCCAATTCCAGTAGTTGACTTAGTAATTGACGATCGCGCTGATGAACAAAGCGACTCAAGTGATCTGCCTGATTACGTAGCAGATCCAGAGCCGATTGATGCAGACGATACCGATTCAATAGATTCAGACGAAGCAGAGGATCGCACTGAAGCGATTGCTTCAGAATTTGCGATGAAAGAAGCTGTGGAAGCAATCGAAGCAGCGACTGAAATTCTCGAAATGGAAAACTTAGATGCTGATGAAGCAGCCGCTGAAATTTCTGATTTCTACGGCGATGACGATAAGTAACTTTTAGTTACTTGTTACGCTCAATTCGAGCTACCCGACGCTTGGTGTAACGCATTCCGAGTAAGCCAAGAAAGATTCCGCAGACTCCGATAGCGATCCAATCACCTCGACCTGAAGCTTCAAGTTGATCGCGCATTAGGACCATAATCAAAGTCGCCGCAGACCAGATTCCTGTGCCTATTGTGACTGCTGTGATTCCATTAACTTCAAGTGGCGAAAGTTCATTGCGCTGACTACGACCACTGCGGGATTGATCGGATTCATTCAGAGAGTCTGCGCCGTTACCCATAAGTAGGACACTAGCGTGTCGTTATGGAAACCACTACAAAAACACAGGGCACCTCGGGCTGGGATCGCTATTTCCACATGACCGAGCGTGGCTCAAATCTAGGGACTGAAATACGCGGTGGCGTGGTCACATTCGTGACTATGGCCTACATCGTCGTACTTAACCCACTTATCGTCGGTACCGCCAAGGACATCAATGGGAATTTCCCAGGTGGTGGCCAGGACATCGGTGTAGCAATTTCGTTGGTAGCAGCAGCTACTGCGCTTGTTGCTGGCGTGATGACAATCTTCATGGGCGTGTACGGGCGTTTCCCTATCGCAATCGCAGCCGGTCTAGGTCTGAACGGATTCTTGGCATTTGGCCTTGCTCCATACATGACTTGGCCACAAGCTTTTGGCTTAGTCATCATCGAAGGCTTCATTGTTTTGCTTTTGGTTTTAACTGGATTCCGCACTGCGGTTTTCCACGCAGTTCCAGATGCATTGAAGTATTCAATCGGTGCAGGTATCGGTTTATTCATCGCACTTATCGGCTTAGTTGATGCCGGCGTTGTTCGCCCAGGCGTTCCATTAATCACCTTTGCAGTGTTCGGTGAATTAGCTGGCTGGCCAATCTTTACGTTCGTGTTTGGACTTCTCCTCATGGTCGTATTGGTTGCCCTTCGCAAGCGTGCTGCAATCTTGATTGGTCTGGTAGCTACAACAGTTGTTGCAGTCCTTTTGGAAACTACGCAAAAGATTGGTGGCGCTAACACCGATCCAAGTCTGCCGGGTCTCGAGAACCCAACAGGCTGGGGTTTGAATGTGCCCGCTATTCCAAAGACCTTAATTGGCTACGTTGATCCAACTCCATTGTTTGACATCGACATCTTCGGTGCTTTCGGTGCGATTGGCGCATTGGCCGCAGGTTTGGCGGTGTTCTCACTTTTGCTTAGCGACTTCTTCGACACCATTGGTACCGTTACCGGTCTTGCTACAGAAGCAGACTTGATGACAGCTGATGGCGAAGTAGAACACCTTGGCGAGATCCTTGCCGTTGACTCGATTGCAGCGATGGCGGGTGGATTGGCTGGAACTTCATCCAACACCGCTTACATCGAATCTGCATCAGGCATTGGTGACGGCGCTCGCACTGGTATTGCCAGCTTGGTAACTGGTTCGTTGTTCTTGCTTGCGATGTTCATTGCCCCGCTGACCAAGATTGTTCCTTACGAAGCAGCAGCGCCAGCATTGGTTATCGTGGGCTTCTTGATGATGACTCAGATTCGTCACATCCCATTTGATGATTACGCAATTGCGATTCCATCGTTCTTGACGATCATCTTGATGCCATTCACCTACTCGATCACAAACGGTATCGGCGCGGGTATGGTTACCTTCGTCGCAATCAAGGTTGCGCAGGGTAAGTCAAAGGAAGTTTCAGGATTGATGTGGGTTATTGCCGCAGCATTCATGATCTACTTCGGCATTCACCCATTGAAGGAACTGCTCGGCTAATACGTAACACAAAGTCTTTGGGGCGTACTGTGCAAAACGGTGCGCCCCATTGCTATGTCTCAGGGCGTTCCAAAGTCTGCGATGTCCGAATTTTCCAATTCATGAGTTATTGTTAAACCATGAATCCACGCACGCGTCGCACGGTCACAATCGTTGTACTTGTTAGTTTCTTTGTTGCCGTAATGGCCGCAGCTGTAATTCCTTACCTATAAAAGCTAGTTGCTAGTAGTCACTAACTTCACTGGCCGAAGCGAAGCGATCGTAATCGCTAGCACCAAGCAAATTGGCACAATTACATAGGCACCTTGAATTCCAATTTGATCAGCCAGCGCACCAAGTGCAAATGGAGCAACACCGCTAGCAAATCCTGTTCCAATCGAGAGTTTGCCGCCGCCGCGATCCGGTCGGCCACCACTGGCGCGAAGAGCTCGCTCAAATCCGAATGGAAAATGTAGTGACATCCCAAGTCCAGTAATTGTGAGTGAAACTAGCATTACTAAGCCGGAGCTAGTAAGCCAAAAACCCAAGAAACCAAAGAAAGAGAGAATCAAAGCGCCGCGATACAAAAATTCAGAGTCAAACTTTGAAGTTAATCGAGCGCCTATTAATCGACCGACGGACATGCCGCCAACGATGGTGGCAAGCGCAGCAGCACTCGCACCTTTTGTTAAACCGCCTTGCGTTGATAAAACTTCTGGCGCCCAAAGCAGCATCGAAAATTCCATGCTGGCTGTGAAAACCAGAATTAACCATGACCACCAGAACAGACTCGGGAATGGGCCGGGCACATCGTGATGATCGGAAACTTCATCTTCGACGGCTTTTGGTCCATATACATCAGTGTTCTTGCCGCGAATGATTTCGATCAGAATCACACCAACTGCAGCAACTTGAATGCCTGGTCGCCAGCCCCACCCAACAGTCACGCCGATACCGACCATGACAGGTGCGAGCAATCCAATGGATGAGGCAACGGCGTGCAATTCACTAATGGCTGCCGGAGCTGCCTGCTTTTGTTGATAAGCCAAATAAGACGCGGTGCCCTGAATAATTAGGGATCCAGCACAAGTTGTGAATGCCACACCAATCAATGTGAATGGCAGGGATCGTCCGAGGGTGAAAAATATGATTCCAGTTGCAAGCAAAATCGAGGCATACCGAAGCATGAGACCGCGACCAGTGCGTTTGATGATTGCGCCAGTGGCAAGTCCTGCTGTTACCGAACCAACAGACATAGCTAGGGAATGAAATGACACAACGGTGCGAGAAAGATCTAGATCTTCGCGTAGGAATTGCAACGTACCACCGAAGCCAAAAATGAACCAACCAAAACAGGTTGCCTGCAGATAGGAAATCCAGGTGGTTTTATCTCGAACTGGTCGGCGTAAGGTCACTGACTAACTGTACTGAAGTGAATTATTTAGCTAGCTGTGCGATGACGAAATCGATGCACTTAAGCAATTGCCGAACATCACTTGGTTCAACGGCTGGAAAAACCGAAATCCGAAGTTGGTTACGACCAAGTTTGCGATACGGCTCAGTATCAACAACACCATTTGCCCGAAGCACCTTTGCCACAATCTCAGCATCGATTGATTCGTTGAAGTCAATGGTTGCTACAACCTGACTGCGCTTGGCAGGATCAGCAACAAATGGTGTTGCGTGCTCACTAGCCATAGCCCATTCATAGATCGCATCAGAGGATTCTTTAGTACGGGAAACACACCAGTCCAAGCCACCATTTGAGTTGAACCATTTGATTTGCTCGTTCATCATCAAGACTGTTGCAACGGCAGGAGTGTTATAAGTCTGATCCAAGCGAGAATTTTCAATTGCAGTCATTAAATCTAGGAATGCAGGAATGTAACGACCGGATGCCTTGATCTCTTCAGCGCGCGCGATTGCAGCCGGGGACATGATCGCTACAAATAAGCCACCATCAGAAGCAAAACATTTCTGTGGACTGAAGTAGTAGACATCCACCTGAGATAAATCAACTGGCAAACCGCCAGCACCTGATGTGGCATCTATTAGAACAAGCGCATCTTTATCTGCGCCAGCTGGACGAACTGGTGGAATAGCAACACCAGTTGAGGTTTCGTTATGTGGTGTGCAGTAGGCATCAATTCCTGGTTGGGCGACGAAATCTGGTGCATCACCGGCGTCACCACCATTTACTGATTGCTCTCCCAGGAATGGAGCAGCTTTGGCACTAATTGCAAACTTTGTTCCAAATTCTCCGAAAGTTAAAAACTGCGCGCGATCGCGAATCAATCCAAAAGTAGCAACTTCCCAAAAAGCGGTGGTTCCACCGTTACCGATGACAACTTCATAGCCAGCAGGAATTGAAAACATTTGAGCAATGCCTGCGCGTAAAGCGGCGACTTCGTTCTTAACTGGCTTTTGACGATGGCTGGTTCCCATAACGGAAACAGATTTTTCAACTAAGGCCTGAATCTGCTCTGGCCGAACCTTTGAAGGTCCAGCGCCAAATCTGCCATCAAGGGGCAAAAGTTCGGTAGGAATCACAATTTCGGGGAAGTTAGCCATTAGTCAAGTTTAGATGAGGTCAGGCAAACCGCACTGCCAAGGATTTGCAGCAGCCGATAAACCAATGGAAATCAATTTCGCACAGGCTTACACTCAAAGCATGTACGGAAACCTTGGTCGAATTGGCGTCATCACACTAGCTACTGACACCAGTGTGCACCCAGAGATTCAGCGTTTAATGCCTGAAGGTGTTCACACTTACCCAGCACCAATCCTTTTGCCTCGCGGTGAAGTTAATGCCCAATCGTTAGCTGAAATGTTAGAAACTGATTCCCTAGAAAACGCGGCATCAATCCTGACTTGGACCGGTGCAAAGACAATTTTGTTTGCCTGCACAACCGGCAGTTTGGTTCATGGTCTGGGTTGGGACACAGCATTAGTTGATCGCGTCACCGCAGCCTCTGATCTACCTGCAACCACCACAGCCACCGCAGTACTTCGCGCCTTCAAGGCTTTGAAGGTAACTAAGTTGGCCGTTGTTACTCCATACATCGATGAACTAAATCAAATCGAAAAGAAGTTTTTTGAAGATAGTGGCTTTGCGGTGCACGACATTACTGGCTTGGGTCTAACAACTGATCCTGAAATTGGTGATCTTTATCCAAGTGACGCACTTACCAGCCTGGAAAAAGTTTTCGATAAATCCTGCGATGCGATTTTTATCTCGTGCACGGATTGGCACATCGTTGAACTAGTTCCAGAACTGGAAGCAAAGTATGGCGTGCCAGTAATTACGAGTAACTTAGCTGGTGCTTGGGCTGCTCTACGCGATATCGGTTACACCACACCACAACCAAAAAACGGAAAACTCTTTACCGTTTAAGGTGAAAGGCGAATAACCTTCCACGCTGTTGGATCGGAAAGATCACTTGACTCGCCAGCTTTAACAAACCGCAACCGATCATGCAGGCGCGAACGACGTCCCTGCCAAAACTCAATTGCTGAAACGGTGATTAAGTACCCACCCCAATCATCTGGAAGTGGCACGTGAGTTCCTTCTGGATATTGCGCTTCCAGTTCCTTCATGCGAGTTTCTAAAATTTCGCGCGACTCAATCTCGGACGATTGTGCACTGACGATTGCGCCTAGTTTTGAACCGTGTGGTCTAGTTTCAAAGTACGCACCGGACTCTTCGCGGGAAACTTTAGTGGCTGTTCCAATTACATTTACCTGGCGATGCAATGGGTACCAAGGGAAAGTAACACTTACTTGAGAGTTAGCAGCAATCGCATCAGCTTTTGTTGATCCATAGTTGGTGTAAAAAGTTAGGCCTCGAGCATCGATGCCTTTTAATAGGACCGACCTAGTAGATATCACGTCGTTAGAATTACGAACTGCAATCACCATGGCATTTGGCTCGATCAAAGCTTCTCGCCCCTCAGCAACTGCATCAGCCAACCACTTAGTGAATTGATCTAACGGATTACTGGCAAGGTCCGCTTCAGTAAGTTGGTCTTTGTCATAAACAATTCGCATTTCTGAAGGGTTTGGCGTATCGATGCTCATGTCTTAAGTCTGGCGCACATTGAACCAACCCGCGAGCCATTACCGGAGACCAGCCTGTGAGTTCAGGCACGTGTTATGCCAGAGTGAGTCTGTGCCCAAGCTCTTAATTGACCTAACTCCGCTTAGGGAAATTCCTGCTTATCGCCGAATCTTCACGGCAGTATCGATTAGCAACATCGGCCAACAAATGACTGCGGTTGCGGTAGCGATCCAGGTATATGACATAACAAAGTCATCATTCGCAGTTGGCCTTGTTGGAATGGCTCAGCTACTACCACTGGTTGTTCTCGGATTATTTGGCGGCGCGATGTCAGATTCCTACGATCGCCGAACTATTGGTTTTGTTTCCGCAGTCGGAATGGCTGGCGCAAGTGTGCTGCTATTAATTCAGGCCCTAGCTGATAACCAACAGGCTTGGCCACTCTATTTATTTGTTGCTATGTCTTCTGGGTTTTATGCCGTTGGCAATCCGGCGCGACAAGCGATAATTCCGCGCATTGTTCCAACTGAACTTCTGCAATCAGCCAACTCACTGTCCTTCCTAACTTGGAACATCGGTTTCACGATTGGTCCACTTCTCGGCGGAGTATTAATCGCAACCACAGGTACAGTCGGAATCGCATACGCCGTCGATGCAGTTGCTTTCACAGTAATGATGTGGGCAATGTGGTCTTTGCCGAAGCTTCCACCGATGGCGGGCGCTCCGTTAAAACCAAACCTGTCAAGCGTAAAAGAAGGTATTGGATTTCTAGCAGGCAAACGCAATATTCAAATGACTTTCTATGTTGACCTGGTAGCCATGATTTTTGGAATGCCGCGAGCACTCTTTCCAGCAATTGCCTTACTTTGGTATGGCGACTCTGCAGTTTCGACTGCTGCAATCGTGGGGCTGTTAACTGCAGCGCCAGCGTTAGGTGCCGCGTTATCTGCAATCTTTAGTGGCCCGTTACAACGCATCTATAAACAGGGCACTGCGATTATTTGGTCGATCGTTGGTTGGGGTTCAGCAATAACTGCTTTTGGGTTGACCAAAAATCTTTATGCTGCACTATTCTTCTTAGCGATTGCCGGGGCCGCTGACAACATCAGCGCAATTTTCCGAACCACCATGATGCAGGTTGTGATCCCTGATGAATATCGGGGCCGCTTGCAAGGTCTATTCACAGTTGTTGTTGCCGGCGGACCAAGACTTGGTGACTTTGAATCCGGAACCGTGGCGGCAATCGGTGGCGAACAATTTTCGGTTGTCTCTGGCGGCTTGGCATGCATTGCCTGCACTTTTGCACTTGT